>JACLAC010021987.1_pt1 | contig 31650 bp, 26 predicted proteins | sample 8027881 | NCBI WGS metagenome assembly JACLAC01 (sample SAMN15725517, study PRJNA655200) | protist metagenome | isolation source: fluorescence activated cell sorting (FACS) single amplified genomes of... | place: Spain: Blaines Bay Microbial Observatory, Mediterranean Sea | collected 2016-01-19 | reverse complement strand
CTGCAGCACCAGCCCGCACGACAGCGATGGGCGAGCGAATGGCGGTATTCAGTTCTTCGCCGCTCAGCACCCGCCGATGCCGCGGCGCCAATTCCAGAGTCCGCCGGGCGACGGCATCCAATGAAGGATCCTTCGTTTCGAGCGTCCAATCCTCAAAAGGGAAAATCGGCGCGAGTTGAACGTCTTCGGGGTTTTTCGATCCATCTACCGCGCCCAGATATCCAGCCGCCCAAGCATCATCGGCCAGCACACCGCCGGTCAACGCCCTCGCACGTGGATCATCGCCCATCGGATATGACGCCAACTCGTAAAGGAATTCTCGCCATTTCACGCACAGTGCCGCGTCGATCTTCAGTCGTTCGGCGGCACAAATCGCCAATGGCACCGCGCCGCGAATTGCAGCCAGGTCCATTATGCTGTCGCTTACGCCCCAGAAATCCTCATGCGCATTGGTGCCGTGTATATGCCAGCACCCGTCTTCGCCCCTGCGGCAGATGCTGCAGTAGAATTCAGCTACGCCACGCAGCAGCGGATAGGCGTATCTACGCAGCCACGCCCGGTCACCCGAGCAGCGGTACCGCCACCAGGCGTGTACCGCCAACTCCGCGCCGGACGAAGTCAGATGACTGATCCAACTATAGCCGTCGGGCGTCCATTCCTCGCGGCTCGTCGATGCTTCCAGATGCCAGTCGTAGCAAGACCAAGCGGCCACTTGCGTCGACACTGCGGCACTGCGGGGATTGTAGAGGAAGCGCTCGCGATATGCCTCGACAAGCGATGCCGGCAACTCGGTCGGTCCGTCGAAGGGCATTGTTTCCGGGACAAATATCCCCTCTGCGTCCCACCGTTGCCGGGCGGCTGTTTCCAGCGCCGGTAGTGCGTTGCGATACAGTAAAAAAAAGGGCTCGGCTAGATCCCCAGCATCGGCAGCATGCAGCGGCCAGTAGAGCATCTCGGTGGTCCACAACCAGAACTGCGAGCCCCAGGCGCGGTCGTCGCCCCTGGTGGTGAAAATCGAACCGTTCCACTTGGGCGGATATGGTCCGCGCGACGAACTAGCCATGTGATAGAGGAAGAGCAAGCGATCTCGTGCCGCCCGTTCGCCACGTCCATCCGGGCTGGAGATATCGACGCTGGTTCGGGCCCAGAAATCACGCCACCAACGCGCGTGCCGCTCGGCGACTACCGAAAGCGCATCCGGCGTGCCGCACGCCGCCAATATGCGGTTGGCGGTCGCCTCCGCATCCTCAAGCTGGGAAGCGGCGCTGGCCACCAGGATCGTGCGCGTACCCCTGATCGGCGGCAAGCGCAAAACGCGCAACCTACCGCCCGTATCGACGACCCGTGCATCGGCCTCGAGACACGCCACGGCCACGGCCGACGAGCAATAATGATCAGCCTCGGCCAAGGTTTGCACGACGCCGATTCGGTCCCTGCTATGGCGGAAGGACAGGGTCGCCACGTGAGCGCCACTCCGCACCTCCGGCTCTCTCCACAGCATCAGGGTCACGTCAATCGGCAGCGGCGTTTCGCGATCGTCGGTTATGGTCACGACCAGTATATCATCTTCGGCCGCAACCCAACATTCGGCACGCACTCCCCGGCCGTCCACCGCGCACCGCGCCGAGTGCAGTGAGAGCGCCTGACGAAAATCCGGACTAGGCCGAAACGGCTCATTGCCGCAATCGATGCGCAGACGCGCGCAGGTCCCGCAGTAGTCGGTCGTAGCTCCAGTAGCGGAAAAGTGTTCGCCTGCCGCGTTGCGGTTGACTGCAAAAACATCTACGCGGTTAAGCTGAAACTCAAGCGACGAGAGTGCGGTCCACACCAGGGTACCCATCCGGCCGTTGCCGATCGGCAAACCCTCGTTTGGACGATCGGTAGGTGCATCTAAAACTATACCGGAGGACTCTATCTGCTCTGTATCTCGCTGCATAGCGTGCTAACTGACCTCTACTCTAGGCCGCTGCATAGGCATGTGTTAACTGACCTTTAACATACTCAGCAAACTCGCCATCGGCATAGTACGAGAATACCAGGTGCTCTTCTTCGGTAGTAAATTTCTCCTCTAAGGCCTGCTCGACCTGTTCCAATCGTTGTTCAATTGTCATTGGGTTTCTTTGTTTATATCGTTGCCGGCGTTGCTAAATCTGTCACGGCCCAGTTAGAAGAATGTGTCGATGTCGCTGAACACGAGACCAATTATGAGGCTGCTCATATTACGAAAATCGCAATCACCGCACAAGCAAAAGCTCCCGTCGCATCTAAGCGGATGGCAAGGGATTGGGCTGACTAGACTAGTGTCACTTAAAGGAGGGCTGCGAAGGGTCATAATACGACAACAGAGAATGCTGGATCAGTCGCGAATCAACCACTACGACATCGATCTTCCGTGGGGTACCCAATCCCGAAATACGACGGCCAGGCGGGCACCCGTCGGATGCAGAAGCTCAGCTCGAGGCTGATGCCCTCTGCGTCTGCCAGGTGCCACTTGTCGAAGTAATGGCTACCATTAGTCTGGGTACGAGCATTGCAGACCTCCTTAGCCGGGACATCGAAATATCTGCTGCCAATAAAGTATTGACTGGTGCGGGAATCAGTTCTCTGAGAATTTTCCATCATAAGCACTGTGGTTTTGCTGACGATGCCAATGCCGACGAGTCGCCTAAACAAGAAAAGTAACCTATATAATACTAAGCCTCGACCAGCTCTTCCTCTACCGTCTGACCATTCTGGTTAGTTATTTCGCGCTCTCGTCCTCTTCCTGGGGCCAGACGACTTGAGTTCAGCGCAAGGGCACCACAGGGCTTCTCAGAGGATGTAGTTCGTATCGTGAGTGAAAATGCCAACGCGCTGAAGTTTGCTCACGCCTCGTTTGAGAATGATTAACCATCTTGAGCTGATCGCGTAGCCATTCTCGTCGTCCATCTCGAGCCGCAGGTCGTCGGTGTCGCGGACTAGGCGCTTGATCACACGCCCGGCTGCTGCAGAGGAGTAGCCATAGAAATTGAACGCCCAGCCATAGAGGCGAGGCTGCAACCAAAAGGAAGAGGCAAATGGACGAGATGGCAAAAGCGATCCATTACCAGGAGGCCGATCCTGGCATCCACTGGGTCAAGGACACCGATGTCGCGATCGATTCGGACGGACCGCTCGACGCTAGTCGCACCCTGACCCCCAACGTGGTGGAGATGGATGGGGGCTACCGGATGTATTACCACGGTTTTGGTCCGCAACGTCCCAACCCCGCGTCAAAGGGCTATATCTTGAGCGCGTTCTCCGCCGACGCCGAGCGGTGGGAGAAGGAGCAAGGCGTGCGCCTGGACGCCGGCGGCGAGGGGGCGGCGCACTATATCTGGAGCCCCGAAGTCATCCCGCTGCCGGACGGCGGCTATCGGATGTACGTCGAGGGCAGGACCGAACAGGTGGGGGGCGGGGCCAAGAGCGCGATCATCAGCGCCCAATCCGCGGACGGCCTGGTCTGGCAAAGGGAGCCGGGCGTGCGCCTGGGCGGCGCGAACACCTCCTATGGGGCCCCGCGATGCCTTTATCTGGGTGACGGGGCCCGCTACCGTCTCTACGCCAGCGCCTCGCCGCATCCGGACATCGAGCCGTATGCCGGCGCCTATAACGACCACCATATCGTCAGCGCGATATCCGACGATGGACTCGACTTCGAATTGGAGCCGGGCATCCGCATTGCCCAGGAAAACGCACTCGAATCCTTCTCGGTCTACGCGCCGGAAGTCCTGCGCCTGGGTACGGGCGGTTATCGGATGTATTATGCGGGATGGGTGTCCGCGCCGGAAGTGGTGGCAGGATCGCAATTCCACGGCAGAATCTTCAGCGCGATATCCGACGACGGACTGGCGTGGACCAAGGACCCGGGTATCTGCCTTAACAATGGCGGCCGCTGGGACGCCGCCAAGGCATCCGAGCCGTGCATCATCGACCTGGCCGACGGACGGTTCCGCCTTTTTTACGAAGCCTGCGACTACCAGGGACGCTGGCGCATCGCCAGCGCCACCTCAGGCCGCGCGGAGAGCACCCAGTGACACAGGCCACCATGCCCGGTTGGGCAGCGCGATAACGGTAAAGACACGATTTAAATAAGATCGCAAGCGTTGCTACTAAGAGCGGTTCGCACCCTTCAGCGTGCCGAGTTCCTGCGCGAGCAGCCGATGGTCAAGCCGTTGATAGACCATGAGATCGAGAAGAACAACGACCTAGCCATCGACTATTTGCGTTAGGAGGCGGTGGGAAAATTTCTCAGAAACCATCAAACTTGAGTCTGGTTGCAATTGACTGATGGGTTGGTTAGCAGTGTTAATAGCGAAGGACTTGTGTTGTCTTGACAATAATTCAGAACAATACCTCGAACATTACAACTTCGCGTTTGCACTCGCTCCACTTCCAACGGCGCTCAGCAGCATCGCCTTGGTCTCGTCCGTCAGCCGGATGTGCGGCGGCGACATGCCCGGCAGCAACACCTCTGGGTCGCTCTCTACACACGCCAGCGGATGGAGCTTTGTGAGTGCCGGGTTCGCGGAGTAGTCTTTGTCTTCCCGGGGTTCGTTAAACCAGCACGGTGAGAACTCTAGGATGCGTTTCTGCCGCGCAGTGAGTTCGGGGTCGTTGGTGTCGTACGCGACGTCGCCGTGGTGCATACCGAAAGGAACATACTTGTAGAAGAGCGTGCGGCGCTCGGTGCTCCCCGCCCACGGAATGGTACCATGTTTGAGCTTCTCACTGAACAAAATGCAGTCCCCAGCCTTGGCCTCGATGCGGTGCACCGGCACATCTTCATCCCAGTTCGGCAGCTTCGACGTCCACTCCGTGTCGCACCAGTTCCGCCGCCAGTCGCCGTCGATGTCCATCAGCTTCTGCTCATTGGCCGGCTTGTGTGTGCCAACGACACACCCGAAGCCCCCGTCATTTGGTCCGACGGTCTTGAGTTCATACACACACGTAATATGAAAGCTGCTCGGGCCGCCATGAAGCCCGCCGCCTTTATCCGCGCCGTCTGCCGGGTTCCGGCCGGGCTTGTAGTGCACATTGTCATGATCTAGTCGGAACAAGGGGCGAAGCGCTGTCGGCAGGTGTGCTGGTGCATGGCCCCACGACGGGTCGCCGAGAAGCTCTTCGATGATAGGCAGCATGGTCTCGTTGTCGATCAGATCCATGTAGGCCTTGCTCCAGAGCCTTCGCCCCGTGTAGGTGTTGCCGTGCCGGTCCATGGTCACGTTCTTGTCGCGCCCGCCGATGTAGAAGCGGTTCTGTTGGTCGGTGCCGGATGCGGACAGCGTCTCTTCCCGTTCAAGGACATGTTGGTCGTAAACTTGATTCAGCTCGTCCAACTGTTGTTGATTGAGCACGTCGGGCACGACGATATAGCCTTGTCGTGCGAACGCGTCGCGCATCGCGTTTTCCATCTTCTAACCCCTCTACGTATAGGAACTACAAAGGCCACTTCTTGCACATGGATGGACAGTAAGAAAGAGTCATCGGCCGTAGTGGTCAAGGCTTTCAAGAGTTTCTCCAGATATTTTTGGCGCTTGACGGCGAGCCCGGGCAGGACTCTGGGATCCGCTCACAAGCCCTCGCCGAGACATTGATTCCAACCCATCAAATCCAGCGTCTACAGCCCATCCCAGCAACTGAAATCCTCGTCCTGGCAATCCCCGCCTCCCACTACCTGATCGTTACATAAACTACAACGTTCCTTCTCCTTCGCGAACTCTGGTTCCCGCCTGCCGCCGCTCATGCTCCACCCGCCCCGAACTCCTAACACCCGCACAGACACGCTGGAAAACTGTATTTAGACTGCTACGCAAAAGAAGATATTTTTACGTAATGCGGGCCGACTTGATGCGTCCTTAGAAAAACATTTAATAGATGATTAAATAATAGCCGGATTTCTATGACAGAAATCCGGCTATTACTTGTTTATTGCGCTTCCAAAGATATTTTGACCGCTAAATACCCTTGCTTTGGTTAGTCCAGGACGAGCTTATTCTGCCTAAAATTCTATGGTTCCGCCCATAGGAAAATCAGGCTCTGTGCCTGGACCAGTTTCAAAGAAAATCGAATCGCCCTGACGGGTCATGTTATACATATCGCAAGAACAATCAGCGCAGGTATGTTTTCCTGATACGTCAACAAGTGCAGTTGTGGCAGGTACTTGCACAACCGGATCTTTACGGCCTACTTTAGCGTAAAAAGAAGCACAGTGCGTACAGCCAAGGTGTTCGTGAAAGCCATTAAATTTACTTAGGCCTGTGTCTGCATCCAGATCTTGGAACAATATTTCGCCTACAATTATCTCGTCATCACTGCCATCGGCCACAGCGGTGACCTGCCATACAGGGCCAGTGTATGTTTCCGCTTCGGCGATATAGGTACCCTGTTCAGTAGTGCGGTGGATACGCATTGTGTAACGCTCACCCTCATCCATAGGTAGATCATAACTACATTTAACTCCCGTACCGCCGGAGTGCGCTGAACCGCAGTCATTGCAATTCCTTTTGCAGTTTCCATGTATTGGCCAAACCATAGAATTTCCGTCTTTCTTATCCCAGATAGAAAAGAGCAGCATATCTTCGTTAGAATGTTTGCCTTTTATCTGTGCTCCAAAATATCCACCGGGGCCATTCTTACCCATTTTTATGGTATAGGCTTCGTAAATACCGTTTTTGCCGTATTCATCAATGCCATTTATATCTGTCCAGGTAATTTCAGCAGAAACGTCAAAGGCATTGCTTTCCTTCAAAGGAGGATCAAAATCATAATTGACGTACATTGATTTTTGTTTATTAGACTGGTTGCACTCCGCTTCATTCTCGCAGTTATCGCCATCGTATCCTGAGTAGCAATCACAAGTCTCACTCGTATTGTTGAAGGTGCCGGCGTTTTGACAGGCTGATTGGTTGGTGTTTATCAGATATGTATCCTTAGCGAGCTTCTTATATGGCTGCGAACCTTCTTTTTTAAACACGCAAAACTTTGGAGTGCTCTTGGTTCGATTGGTGTAGTTAATGACAAATCCACCACAACTACCGTTTTTACCATCTGCGTCACCATCTTCACACATAGATCTACAGATATCAACAAATTCTTCAGTATTTGCCGCATCCGTATCCTTAAATTTTAGTTTCTTCGCTCCAGTGCCATTCTTCTTTATGGCGTGACCTTCAAAAAAATCCAGATCCTGTGCCGAAACGGTATCGCCGCTTAACAAGATCACGGCACAAAGAAATGCAACCAATCCATTCATCTTCATCGCGCTGCCTTAGTCATTAATTGGACTTGTAGGAGTCCAAATATGAAAGAACATTGACTAATAGGTCGAGTCCTAAATTAAATTGATCATTATAGAATATACTTAATACGATCAGATCCTGTGGTCGGGAACACAAAATAGACAAATTTGACAAAACAATTCGCAAACTATATTGGTTGTCTTTTTCGCGCGGCAAAGATTGTCGCCCGAATAACTTGGCTTTACGACACCAATAACGAAAATAGTCGAAGCAGCATTAAACGTGTCAGGACCGCTCTTACCGGCCGATGGTTGACGGCTGCGACTGGTAGCGGTGCGGTTCGATTGCGATAGATGCCTCCCCTCTCGCAGCGCGAGGTGTTGTTTTGAGTCCTCCTGGCGCCGTTGTTTCTGTCCGCTGTCCCGCTCGTAGCGTGTTATGCATTGGCTTACTATTACGACGAATTGTCTGAGCGTGAGTATGGCAAAAGGCTATGACCTGAAAGCCGGCCAAGGTTTCCAGCAGCCGTTCGTAATCGCGGGCCAATCATCTCAAGCGGGCGACCGGGGCGAAACTGCGCTCGCCCCCCAGAGACACGACAACAGGACAAAGTCCTTCTTGACCTTGGGTCGCTTGACGATGTCCAACTGTATGTCATGTTCGGCTGCACCCCGAGCCGGCTTTGCAGCGGCTGAATGCCACATTCAAGCGCGCAATGAACGGGTGCAAGCCATCCAGCGATAAGGCCAAAGCAGCGAGTCCACCTCTGCCATTTGCGGCAATGCCTTTGCGAGCGCCTAGACATTATCGTACACATCTGACACATAGGACCAATTTGATTAAGTATCACCTACGGTTATAAAGCTCGGCTTGTATACTTGATAATCCGCGCCCAACAGGGCAAAAATATCCAGCCACCGCCGTGTATAAGAGGGATGGCTGTCATCTGGAGCAAAACCCAATTTCAGGTAGCTACAAAGGGCGGGCACCCGAAAATCATCCGTTAAAAGATAAATCGGCCGCGCCCCCAATTCCAACGCCCGGGCTACTGCCGTGCCCACTATCAGTTTGCCGATGCCCCGCCCCTGAAATGCTGGGTCAACGGCAACCCAACCGATCTCCCAACAAGACTTCCCATCCCGCTCCTTGTCATTCACACCAGTGCAAGCAACGATCTTACCTTCGCATTCGACGAAGAATTGCTCGTGGGTCGCGAACAACACCTTTTGTACACGAGCTCGATCCCAGTCTCCCAACTCTCCATTTGCTTGCAACAACTCCAACCAGCCATCCTCGTCACCCGAGCGGAAGGTACGCACTTCGCAACGGTCAACCTCACGAATGCTTGGAGCGACTGCTTGCTGATACCACATGACCAACTGGGGAGAGTGCTTGTTTTTGTCGCGGGAAGCGATTATGCGTTTGAGTGTTCCAATAATGGAGGGCATTAAGGCTATTGCGACCTGATGCCGCGTCGGAATAGCGAAGATTTGAACTTATCGGGATGATGCGGGCCAAGTACAATCAGTTGACATTGTGGAAAGGCCTCAGCCAAACCGGGCGGACGGCCCTGGTCATAACCGAGAGCGATAATATCCGGAGCGATATCGCTGACCACCCTCAATAAATTTTTCCCTTCATATCCAAGACGGACATCGTCGACTTGCGGCAGTTGCTGCAAGGCCGACTTTCGCTCTTCTTCCGTTTGGTCTGGGTAGTGTCCTTTGATACGTTTCACATTTTCATCGCGGGCAACAACCACGAATAATTCGTCCCCCAGGGCTGCAGCCTGTTCAATAAAAGAAATATGGCCGGGGTGCAGATAATCGAATGTGCCACTGCATAACACGCGCATCTATTCTTCCGCCCTTTTATCAATCCAATACTCAACGCCGCGATCGGCCGCAAAAATACGACCGAAGCGCTCCGCATCAGCAAGTTTAGTAAAATAACCGATTCTTACCCGCAACCCTTCGGGACTCTTACTGCCATACGCAGGATACCCCTCACTCTTGAGATCATCGACGATTCGCTCGGCATGTTTGACCTCCCGATAGACGCCGACCTGCACGGTGAATTGGCCATCGGGATCAAAAAAGACTGCAGCATTCGCCGGCTCGCCACTAAGATCAGCGGGAAGATCGACCTGGGTCGAATCCCCGCTTTCATTTGCCGGCTCTAGGACGACCAACTCAAAACGGCCATTATCCTCAGTCGCCAACTCGTCCTCGCGGTCTATGCCCTCATCAGCACACCCACTGCACGCAAGTGCCAAGCAGATGAAGAAACCGCTACTAGTAAGAATTCCCGGTGGCTTCAATGCACTTCCTTGAGCGCCTCAAAATGCACTCTGAGCGTTTCGTCAATGTCCTGATCTGTGTGTGCAAGCGAGGGAAACATACACTCGTATTGCGAGGGCGCCAGATATACTCCTCGGTCTAACATGGCCCAAAAATAACGATTAAATCGCTCTAAATCGACAGTGCCAACCGCCGCGAAATCACCGACGGCACCATCGGTAAAAAACATGCACAACATCCCGCCGACGCGATTGATCGCATAATCTAAACCGAGCTTGCGCAAATTCTCCGCCATCCCGTCCGCCAAGCTTGCCGATATCAGTTCCAAACGATCATATACACCCGGCTCCGACAGCATCTTCAATTGCTCGAGACCTGCAGCCATCGCGAGGGGGTTGCCCGACAAAGTTCCCGCCTGAGAGACCTTCATTCCCAACGGGGACACATTCTCCATTATATCCCGCCGACCTCCATAGGCCGCAGCAGGTAACCCACCTCCGACAATTTTGCCGAGACAAGTCAAATCGGGCGTTATGCCAAATCGCTCTTGCGCACCACCTAACCCTACTCGAAACCCGGTGATGACCTCATCAAAAATAAGGACAATTCCCTCTTCGTCGGCGACCTGGCGCAATCCTGCCAAAAAACCATCGTGCGGTAAAACCGTACCCATATTGCCCGCAACCGGTTCAACGATAATCGCCGCAATTTCTGCGCTGTTTTCTTTCGCCGCCTTCCGCACCGCTTCGATATCATTATAAGCCACTGTCAGGGTCGAATCGGCGACCCCTTGCGGAATACCCGGACTATCGGGTGCTCCGAGCGTCAAAGCGGAAGACCCCGCCCGAATTAGAAAACTATCGCCGTGCCCGTGCCAGCATCCCTCAAACTTCAGTACCTTATCGCGTCCCGTAAAGCCACGCGCCAAGCGCACAGCCGACATCGTCGCCTCGGTCCCCGAATTCACCATCCGCACCATATCAATCGACGGCACGCTGGCAACGATGAGCTCGGCCAGTTCCGTTTCGATCTGGGTTGGCGCACCAAAACTAGTCCCTTTGCCACAAGCTTCCTGCAAAGTACTGACCACACGCGGGTGGGCATGCCCAAATATGAGTGGCCCCCACGAACAGACATAGTCGATATACTCACGGCCGTCGATATCGTATAAACGAGAACCGACTCCTCGGTCGATAAACCGAGGACCGCCGCCAACTGCACCATAAGCCCGAGCCGGGCTGTTCACTCCGCCGGGGATGACTTGTTGTGCTTGCGCGAATGCCACTACTGAACTAGTTTCCACACACCTCTCCTTGCGCGCCAATAACGGACATTCAGCCCGTAAATGCTGCGTTTAGTTGTTGCTGATCAATAATAAGATATTGGAAGCGTGGTGCCATGGCCAATCTGCTGATGATTGATGACAATCCGCAATCGCAGAACTACCTAGGTCGAATTATCCGCCATCGCACATCCCACGCGTTGGATTTTGCCGGGGATGGGCCTGAGGGGATTGAGAAAATTGTCGCGCAACGTCCAGACTTGCTTTTTCTGGATCTCTTTCTGCCAGGCACCGATGGATTCGAGCTCTTCACGACGCTGCGCAATCATCCGGCCACCCACAGTGTTCCGATCATCATCCACACCGCCGTCCCCTTTGACGATGTCACGCAAATCCGCCTGCGGCGGATTTCCCATGATGGGCTAGTCGAATTCCCGATTGAGGCATCCGAACTCAATCGCTTGATCAACACCGCCCTCAAACGCAATACCAGCCAAACTCAAAAATGGGTCCCACCTAGCGCTTAGTCTATTCCAACTCGGCTCGCTTGGTATCCGGGTTGAGATGTAAACTGGTGATGCGCACAGCCATCAGATCCGTAACCACCACGACTTCGCCGGTCGCAAAAAGTCGGCCGTTTACGCGAACGTCAAAGGCCTCACCCGCGAGTTTCTCCAATTCAATCACATCTTGCTCTTTTAGATCGGTCAGCTGGTGTACCGACATTTCTTTGCGTCCCAGTTCAACCGAAACTTGCACCACCACATTATTGAGCAGGTCCGGTTTTTTATTAACTTTGGGTACGGCCTGTTCTAACTGGGAAAAACGTACCGCAGAAATCTGGTCGGTATCCTCAATTTCTTCAAGAACATGCCCTTCTTCCCACGCTTGCAGCGCCTCTTCAACACCGGTATCATCGGCAAGGCCGTCGTCTACAGGGGAATTTTCCTCTCCTAGCTGGGTCGCTAGGTGATCTGCATCACCTAATGCGTCATCCTCAGCCTCGGTCTCGGCTTCAATATCCCCCATCGCCATTTCCATATCCGCATCTTCAGCCTTTAATTTCTCGGTTTCGGAAAAATTTTCAGATTCCGTCATGCTCTCGCCTTTATTTCATGATCTCGCTGATAGCCCAAAATACAACATAGGATTTTAAAAATCAAACCCTTAGACATCCCACCCTACCTGTAAAAGATCGGGATCAACCTCTTCTAAGCGTTCAAGAATTAACAAGCGATATTTCCGACCTTGTTCCTGTAGACCTAAGACCGCAAGAACGACAAAAGGGAAATCCATCTCCTCCATTAGACCAATATAACGATCAAAATGCTCGACTTGTATAATCGCTACCCCACCAAAACGCAATATACGTGCCAATTCAGCAAGCTCTGCAACCGGATCCCCTGCCGCAAAACCGAGTACATAATCGATTAAACCCGCTTTTAGAGGTAGTTGACCTCGAATCGCCACTACCCCATTTTGCATTTTTGCGCCGTGTCTCTGCTCGGGCAAAAGCCCTAAAAGCAATCGAGGCCTGAAGAGTTCGTCTATAGCCGATAGCTCATCGGAATCGCGCCGCGCCCAAAGAACGCGTGCATCGCTTTGCATCGCTAGTAATCGAGCAAGACAATACGCTACGGCACGACTGCCTGTATTACCCTCCCCCAAACGCAAAACCAACAAAGCCCTATGGCCTGTAAGTTGCAGGTGAAAGCGCAACAGACGGCTTCCACTGCCTTCGCGCAAACCGTGTTTTTCGCACAGTATCTCACGGACTGCGCGCACGACTTCTGCATTGCTAAAGCGATACCGGCCTTGCAAGGTAACACTGAGCGCAAATGCACCAGTGTCGATCTCACCGGACTGCGCACGCGCGAGGCTTTGCACCGCCGCAAGGTCAATCCGCTTTACCTGCTCACAGATACTCTTAAGCCCTGGTTGTCCAACGGTTACACGATGCATCTCACAAATCAACCCCGCTAAATGCGAAGCAGAATGCAAATCCAACAACTGCAAAGGGCTGCGGCGGTAGGTAAAGAAAATCTGGCCGAAACGGCCACCCGGCTCGACATTGACCCGGTCCAGATGAACAGCCACCTCGCGTAACTCATCAAGAGCGACCTCTTCCAAACCGCTGGGTACCGTTAGCATATATCGATAAATCTTGTCCGCTGTCATCCAACAAGCCCCTTGGGGTGAATATGCACGGACGCCATTGGCCCAGCAGACAGACAGCGTTGCAGAACCTGCTGCACATGCTCAACGGCAACATCTTCGTAAACATCGAAATAATCCCAAGGCTCAGCCCCGTTGCCCAGCGCCGAACAAAGCAAATCCGCAATCTCTTCGACTTGCTCACACGAGCGCACCAATTGACCGTAGGCTTTGCGTTTGGCACGACGAAAATCCCCTTCGACTTGGCCTTCGGTCCGCTTTAATGTGGTTTCGACCACCTCGGCCAATCGCTTCCCGTGCTCAGTATAGCCGCCTAAAGCGCAAAAGCAAAAACTCGGCTCTGCATACACTTCGGCACCGAAATCATCACCGACATTAAGCCCTGCGCCATAGTGCTCAGCAAAGAAATCACTCGCCGGCCCAAAGGCAATATCCAGCGCCAACTCGAACGCCAGTTCCCTCTGGAGCAATTCACGCCCCGTTCCCACCGCACGATCTTCAGCAAAAAAGAAAAGGGAATAAGGCCGGTTAATAGGCAGTTGTAGACCTGCAGACGTCTGCCGCGCCGGGAAAGTAAACTGCCTGGGCGTGCGCTCCCATACCGTCTCACCACACGGATACTTCCGCAGGTTAGCCTCTACCGAGTCGGCGATTTCTCTGTAATTGAAATCACCGCAAAGAAATAACCCCATGTGTTGGGGACGATAAAAAGCGCCATAGGCCGCTCTCAAGATATCTATGTCGATCGCGGCTATGGTTTCGGCCGTACCGGCCATATCTAGCGCCATAGGTACTTCACCATAGAGTCCCCTAAGCCCATGCATAAAACCCATCCATCCCGGATCGTCACTTCCAGAGTACAACTCGCGCGCAATGACCTCGCGCTCGCGCTCAACTCCAACAGTTGAGATCTCGAAGTCTAATACCAATTCGAACAGCAAATCGAGATTAGCTAGAAAATTATCAACACAGGTCAGAGAGAAAATGGTCGCGGTAAAACTGGTGCTGGCGTTGACATCACCGCCGAGCGCATTGAAACGGTCGGATATATCACCGTCGTTCTTCTCAAAGAGACGATGCTCTATAAAATGAGCGGTCCCCGGCGGCAAATCCATCGTCCGCCCTGTCGACAAAGCGGACAACTGCACATCAACCGAACCAAAATCCACACAGAGCACGGCCGCTTTCTGCCTGCTTAGTGAACGCGGAACAGCCCATAGATCGAATCCATCGCCGATACGATCATGATACACTTCTTCCCCCATGCGCGGATCGACCGTTTTATTCATATCGCGATCTTTGCTCCCACACCGCCGTGCAGCAGATAAGCCGTATCGGCCTTGAGATGATTGGCGACCCGTACTAGATCATCGATTCCGACCCGCTCGACGCTTCGCCACAACTTTTCAGGTGATTGGCCGCCACCGATCAACTCCTCCCGAAGTTGAAAGCGAAAAAAAGCTTCGCGGTCCTCTGCGAGCCCCAACAGTCGCGCCTGCAACAAAGACCGGGCTGATTCGATTTCAAAATTCTCGATATAGCCCCGACGCAGCGATTCGATTTGCCGCTCGACAATAGTTTTAGCCCGATGGTAGGTCGCAGATTCTATCGCCGCGACAACAAAGAGTAAACCGCTCAGCGCTTCGACATGGGAAGCGGCATAATAACATAAACCCTCTTCCTCCCGAAGATTCTTGAACAAGCGCGATTGGCCATCGCCGCCCAAGACCAAGTTCAAAAGGACTAGAGCGGGATAATCCTCCATTCCATAGAGGATTGAGGTGCGATATCCAAGCACCATTTGCGCTTGCTGCAACTCTTGAAATTCGAAGATTTCCCGTGCTGGGCCGAGAAAAGGTTTTATCCGTGATCGTACAACAGCATCAGGCTCGCGGCGTTCCCAGTTTATAAAACCCTCGAAGGTCGCTTGCATATATTCGGGATCGAAGTCACCGCTGACAAAGACATCGATGCGGTTCGACTCAAGCAGCCCTCGATGAAAATCGAGCAGTTGCCCGGCGTCTATGGCATCAAAATATGCTGGGTCCCCAAAGGCAGACAAGGCGATTGATTCGCCACGGCACATTTCCTCAATACACCGCTGCTGTGCATACTCGGTCTTATCGTTGAAGGAATCGGAAATCTGGCGGGCGAGAAAGTATTTTTCCTGGCTTAGGTAGTCGGGTTTGAATTGCCTGCCGTCTCCTGCGGGAGCAAGCAGGATTTCACGGAGAAAAAACAGTGCCCGCGAAAAAACACCCTTATCGGCATTGGCGAGGTATTTCTCATCGATGAGTTCAAGGCATAAATGTATAAACTGATATTCACCTAGCTTATCGACTGCGGCGTAATAATCCGCCCCATAGAGTTCGTCGATAAAGCGATTAAGACTTTGCAGATCGGGAAGATTACGGGTACCCCGCTCCAATAGACGGCTGATTAAAGCCAAATGTGAATTGCGGCCCTGACGGAGTTGCTCCCCGATACAGATATCTATTCTGACGGTTTTATATAACGGGATGCGATGCAAATGTAAAAAAACGCCGGTGGCGAGTGGGATATGGGTTAATTCGCCAGCTGGCTGCATCTGAGACTTCTACCTCATTATTAGTTTACTTTCCCGTATTCTCCCAACTCGTAAAATGAAACGTGCTGGAAATCGGCAAAATTGGGGGATAACCTGTAGGCCCCCTCTCTCTCGACGAGGAAACCGCCCCGCGTCATCCCCGCGAGCACCACCTCGAGGAATGTCGGCGAATAGCGCAAAGAAGGATCAATGTACTGTGATCCCTCCTGTAAAGCACGCAACTCTTCCCAACTAAAGTACGCATCTAACGATGGTTGTAAATCCTCGTTGAAGAATAGATATAGTACGCCGATTTGCGGCGGAGACAGAAACCGCACTAGATCACCCTGCAAGACCCAAAGCCCGCCAAAGCGGCGGCTCGCGCGTTCGTAGTCCTTCAGACGCACATACTGACTCCGGTCGCGACGAAAATCTACGGGGTCAACAAATTCTGGACACACCTCAGTATAGCCTTCGATATAGGCTTCGACCCCCCGATCAGCGCTATCCCCAGTATAACAAAAATTCAGTTTGGGCACGGGCCCGTCCGCTATTTCGGGGCGGACGTAGAACTTGTGGTTTTCATAACGCCCGACTTCCTGGCTCAGATGGCGTTGGACCTGTTCAATATTATCGCGATGGGCGCTGTGGTAGAGGCCATCTTCACGCAGGTATTGCACCACACTTTGGAATACAGCACAATGTCCCAATTCGAGCAAATTCTGTTCTCGACTGAGAAACGCACACTCCTCTTTAAAGGCTTCTACATACGCCTGCCGAATCAATTCGCGTTCTTGCGGCCTATCACTGGCATTCGGGAAACGCATTAAAATGCGTTCTACCGGCCCTGAGCCCAGCCCCTTGGCGCAAGCTTCACGAAAAAACTCGAACGCGTTCTGCACCAGCCCCTTACGTCGCCCTTGCCGGAAAGAAAGCCGCCCAACCTCCATCCTTGTGGCGACTCCAATTCCCTGCACGTCGGTCTGCAGGCATGCCTTGCCGCCATAAGAACCGAGCATCCAAGTGGATTGCGCGTATTCACCAGCGAGCATATCAAAATCTTTGCGAATGCGGCGCGTGAACTTGAAATGCGCACTGGGTTCACAATACGCGGTGATATCGAAAATAACAGGCATGGCATTTCGTTTAGCCGTAATCATAACATTTCTCCTAAGCGACTTCTGCCAGTCGCCGAATCCGCTCCTCGCGGAGTTTACTGCGTTTCTTAGCCCATTCTGGGTCATATAGTTCGCGATATAGGCCATCTTCGGCAAATAGGGCTTCATGCGAGCCAATTTGCTCGACTCGGCCTTCATTGAGAACAATGATCTTGTCCGCATTTTTTATGGTCGAGAGTCGATGCGCAATAATAAAGGTGGTCCGGTCTTTCATCAGATGCTGAAGTGCCTCTTGGACCTTGGCTTCAGAGACCGTATCCAAAGCCGAAGTCGCCTCATCTAGGATGAGAATCCTCGGATCGCGGATCAACGCGCGGGCAATCGCAATCCGTTGCCGCTGCCCACCCGATAACCGGGTGCCATTGGAGCCAAGGATCGACCGATAACCATCGGGCAGCGTGCAGATGAATTCGTGGGCATTCGCTTGCCTGGCGGCCGCCTCGATCTCTTCTATCGTCGCGTCCGGTTTGCCATAGCGAATATTATCGAGTAAGGTCCCGCGAAATAGGTAGGTCTCTTGCAAGACCATACTGGTCTGGTCCCGCAAAGTCCGCAGCTGGTATTTTTGGATATCGCGACCGTCGATCAGTATCTGGCCTTCATTCCGATCGTAAAAGCGGACGATCAGATTGGCTATCGTCGTCTTGCCGGAGCCGCTGGGGCCAACAAAGGCGACAACCTCGCCATTTTGTGCTGCGAAACTGACATTGCGCAAAACCTGATCACCCTGCGCGTAAGCAAATGAAACATTGCGAAATTCAATATCTCCGCTCAGGGTCCCGCGTAGCCCATCGGGTAGGTCGACAACTTCCGGGGCGGTATCCAAGACCTCAAAAACACGGAGGATACCCACTTTGGCCGGAAGAATTTGTTGCACCACGCCGATTAATTCTGAGATCGGCGCGTAGAGCATCGCCACATAACTCATCAGCATGATATATTCTTGCAGCGTCAATTCCTGTTCCAAAACGGCGAAACCGCAGACGAGCATAACTAAAACCTCGCCCACATAACTGATATTTCCTGTAGCCTGCCCCCAAACCTTGGATAGGTTACCTGAATGCAAGTCGATCTCGTAGCTTTCGCGCATTTGCGAAATCAACGAACGGCTTTCGCGCCTTTCGCCCGAATGGGATTTGACCATCTTAATAGCACCAAGGACTTCGCTGACCTTGCCGTAAATTTGCGCCATTTTTTCGGAAGATTTCCACGACATATGGGAAATGCGGGCGCGAAAGAAAAAATAACCGAGGAAATGCAGGGGCAATACGGCGATGGCTACCGTCGCCACCGTAACATTGTAATAGAACAGCACCCCGAGAAGTGCAACGGCCTTAAAGGAGGATATCACCGTATTCAACACCGTACCAGTCAATAGCGACGTTACGGCGTTGACGTCGTTCATCATGCGAGAAATTATCTCGCCGGAGCTTCTAGACTCGTAATAACCCAACGACAACTTCTGCAAATGGTCATACATCCTGCGACGCAAATCGAAAACCAGGCGTCCTCCCAAAACCCTCATTTGATACGAATAAATGAACGAGAAGAGACTCGTAGTTATGTGTATTGCTGCAAGGATTAGAATACAGTGAATGAACAATTCTCGGTCACCACCCGGCAGAGCTTCAGCGATGAGTATCGACATCCAAATCGGCGACAATAGCCCCAAACCGGTCAACACCAACAAGGTCACCATCGAAACGACCATTCGTATCTTGTAGGGGCTAGCTATATGGTATACACGGCCCCATAAACTCTCGCGCATGAACGAACCTACTCCGCAGAGATAATTTGCCTAGCGCATCTATTTACAGTAGTCGCACAACCGACTCTGCCCCAACAACATACACGCAAATCTATGAAGAATAATTAGCGCGTCATAAGCGGACGCAGAGCTTTCACCGGTTAGGGCGCACCTTTACAAAGATGCATCAGCTCAATAAGTGGATGTGGTTTTTAGGAAGTGAAACAGGTAGGGTGAAAAATCGGTCTCCCTGAAGAACGCCCCAGTTCTTCGAAGTAGAAAATGGCCCTTGGCCGGGGATAACGAGAGGATCAGGGGGGCTCCTCTACGCTCGCCGCAATAAGACTGATATCTTTTATATCAGCCCTTTCCCAAAAATTTACAAGTGTCGTGCCGAAAGAGCAAGCGAAAACAAGGACTTTGATCAAAAATAAAGTTTAACAAAAGCTATCGCCATGCGCACTTTACCAAGATTGTTTTATTCGGGTTATATCACGGTGCGCAATATCCCTATATTTACTTTCTTTTCATTTGTCTTGGCATAAAGTGATTACCACCCTGCCACCGCTTAGCAGCCCTGTCCCATTTACCCGAAACCGCAAATAACGATTGTCCTATGAATCCAATGAACAATGTGCAGGTCGTCCTCGTCGAACCGGGCACGCCCGGCAATATCGGCGCCACCGCAAGAGTGTTAAAAACAACCGGAATCGAACGACTGACATTGGTCAAGCCCGGCAACTGGGACACGATCGAAGCCCGCCGATTCGCGCATGGCTCGGGGGATATACTCGACAACTGTCGAGTATGCCCCGATCTTGCCACTGCGGTCGCTGAATGCCATACCGTCGTCGGCACGACCCATCGAGTCGGAAAATTCCGCGATGTTGTCACCTCCCCAGACCCCGTTGTCAACAAATTGGCAAAGCTCGTTCACGATCGCCAAATAGCCCTTGTATTCGGCCGTGAAAAGGATGGCCTCTGGCAAAATGAGCTTATGTTATGCCATCAGCTGCTGCGATTTCCCACCGCCGTTGACTACCCTTCCCTCAATCTTTCACACGCGGTTCTCTTATTAACTTACTCGCTCTACGCAGCCAGCAGTAATACCCATCCCCCTGCGAAACCGGAATTGCAACTGGCCAGTTCCGCTCAGCGCGAGCAGATGTACGCCAATATCCGACATGCCCTAGATGATATCGACTTTATACCCTACAACGACGACCCTGAGCATTTTAATAAAGTCCTACGGCGTTTTTTTAATAGAATAGATATGGAAGTCCGCGATATAAAGGCCATTCAAACAATCTGCGGTCAAATTCGCAAATTTAGCCGTCGATACCGCAGCACAAAAAAATAGTCTCTAAAGCCAATGGACGAACCAAGCCAAGGCCCGCTCTTGCATCGCTCTGGTAAAACTGTGCCCCACAGCGGGGACTTCCCAGAGTTCGAGATGGTCGGCCATATCTTGCAGATTATATACTGGCTCGGCCGAGAAATATGTGTTCCACGCCGCAGCGACAGGTATATAGGGATCATTCTCTCCGACGACCAACAATAGTGGCTTCCCGTGTAATAGTGGTGCGACGAGCGTCGCATCTACAATGGCCAAGCCCGGGTATTTTTGCTCAAATGCTGCCCGTGCGTCTTCGGCGTTGGCTTCCAGGCGCACGAGGCGGTGCCGCAGATCCAACCCACGAAAAATCGTCTTCCAAGAGCCTGCAGCAAAAATCTCTTGCCAATCTAACTGCCCTGCAATCGAAACCACCGCATCCACCCGATCATCTAAAGCTCCCATCAACAGCGCCTCCATGCCCCCCATCGACAACCCCACCATACCAAGGCGGTCCGCATCGGCCTCTGGGCGGGTTTCGAGATAGTCGATCGTCCGCATCAGATCGTAGACATATTCGCCCCAGACCTTTACGATGCCTTTTTCCTTTAGCGCCTGATTCAGATCACCTTCCCGCCCTCCGTGATAAGGTCGATCAATGCTGACGACGAAAAAACCCTTATCCGCCCACTGCGGCAACAGATCCATCGGCTGCAGTAAATCCTCTTTGACATTTGGACTGCCGGGCATACACAAAATAACGGGTAGAGGTCTAGACAAGGCCATTTTGGAATAAACTACCAGGGCGGGAATCCAATCGCGGTAGCGGCCCTGGAAACGGACTTTTTCGAAGACCAGATCCCTTTGGGTCCAACGCTCGACAATGGTCGCTGCAAGGGGATTGCGGAAATGCGGAACAGCCAGCACTTGACGTAGTGTTTCCACGTCGAGTACTGGCCGCTTCTTTTTTTCACTACAACTGCAAAATGCCCCGACCAGCCCTATGCAATAGACAAGTAACCGGAGCGATAGTCTACTCACTCTGTTTGGCTACCATCTCCAAATCATGGTCCACCATCAGTTGGACCATCTTCTCGAAACTGGTCTCCGGCTTCCAACCTAACTTTTCACTGGCTTTCGCCGGATCGCCCAAGAGGATATTGACCTCAGCCGGGCGGAGAAAGCGCTCGTCGATTACCACGTATTTTTCCCAATCCAAACCCGCCCAGTCAAAGGCAACTTGGCAGAACTCGCGGATCGTCCTAGTTTCGCCGGTGGCAATAACAAAATCATCGGGTTTGTCCTGTTGCAGCATTAACCACATCGCCTGAACAAAATCGCCGGCAAACCCCCAATCACGGCGCGCATCGAGGTTACCCAAACGCAATTCCTCGTCTATACCGTGTTTGATACGGGCTACTGCGTGGGTGATTTTGCGAGTGACGAATTCAAAACCACGACGAGGGGATTCGTGATTAAAAAGGATCCCTGCACATGCGAATAGATCAAAGCTCTCGCGATAGTTTATCGTGATCCAGTGCGCGTAGAGTTTAGACACGCCATAAGGCGATCGAGGATAAAAAGGAGTCGTTTCGCTCTGCGGGGTTTCTTGTGCTTTGCCAAATAACTCACTGGTGCTGGCCTGGTAAAAGCGAATTTTCTCATCGGTCGTGCGTATGGCTTCCAATATACGGGTAACGCCAAGACCGGTAATTTCCCCGGTCAGCATCGGCTGCTCCCAGGAAGCAGGCACAAAAGATTGCGCGCCAAGGTTGTATACTTCATGCGGCTTAGCCGTCTGTAATGCCGTAAACAGGGATTTCTGGTCCAATAGATCGCCCGAGATCAGTTCGACCTTGTCTTGCAGATGACTGATCCGTTCGAAGTTAACCGTGCTGCTACGACGTATCAGCCCGAAAACTTCATAATTCTTCTCCAACAAGAATTCGGCCAAGTATGACCCATCTTGACCGGTAATTCCAGTTATCATCGCACGCTTCTTAGCCATCCATTACTCCTCTTTCAATTTTCAATAATCTTCGACGGCGGGGCAAGAACAGACCAGATTTCGATCCCCGCGAGCGTTATCCAAGCGCCCTACCGCCGGCCAAAATTTACTTTCGAAAAGCCAGGGTGCTGGCCGGGCAGCAACCTCCCTAGAGTAAGGCCTATTCCAGTCCTCCGCCAACACGACATCAAGAGGGTGTGGGGCGTGTACGATTGGATTGTCATCCCGACCGTACACCCCATTCTCGATTTGCCGAATCTCCTCGCGGATAGATATCATCGCCTCGCAAAAACGATCGATCTCGGCTTTGCCTTCACTTTCGGTCGGTTCGACCATAAGCGTACCGGCGACGGGAAAAGAAACGGTCGGTGCGTGAAAACCATAATCGATTAACCTTTTGGCCACGTCTTCAACACTGATTCCGGCCGCATCCCGCGCCCAACGCAGATCCAATATACATTCGTGAGCGACGCGGCCCTTACGGCCTTTGTAAAGAATCGGATAATACGGTTCAAGAAGACTGCTTATATAATTGGCATTGAGAATAGCCATTTTAGTCGCCTCGGTTACCCCATTGCCCATCAGTTTTAAATACGACCATGAAATCAATAGTATCGATGCGCTGCTCCATGGGGCTGCAGCAATAGGCCCAATCGAAGATTCCCCCCCCATTGCGACCAACGGGTGATTCGGTAAAAAACCCACGAGGTGTCCTGCAACGCCTATAGGCCCCATACCCGGTCCCCCGCCGCCGTGTGGAATGCAAAAGGTTTTATGCAAATTTAAATGGCAGATGTCGACGCCGATTTCCGCCGGTCGACACAGCCCTACTAGAGCATTCATATTCGCTCCGTCCATATAGACCTGGCCCCCCACTTCATGCACCGCGGTACAAATCTGGCGAATTTCCTCTTCGAAAACGCCGTGCGTCGAAGGGTACGTGACCATCAACACCGCAACACGTTCGCTATATTCAACCGTTTTAGCCCGCAGGTCCTCGAGGTCGATATTGCCCTGCTCGTCACATGCGACAACAACGACCCGCAACCCCGCCATCACCGCGCTCGCCGGGTTCGTACCGTGGGCGGAAGCCGGGATCAGGCAAATATCGCGCTGGCTTTCCCCCTTGGTCTGGTGGTATTTCCGCACGATGAGCAAACCGGCATATTCACCCTGCGATCCCGCGTTCGGTTGCAGGGACACACCTTGAAAACCGGTAATTTCGCGCAACATGTACTCGAGTTCATTTAAGACCTCGGCATACCCCCTAGCCTGGTCTACCGGTGCGAAGGGATGCACATCTGCGAATTCAGGCCAGGTTATCGGCATCATTTCCGCCGTTGCGTTGAGTTTCATAGTACAAGATCCAAGCGGTATCATCGAATGGACCAGCGATAAATCCTTCGATTCAAGCCGATGCATATAACGCAAGATTTCGGTTTCGGAATGATACTTGGCAAAAACAGGGTGCTCCATAAAACCTGATTGGCGCACCTGGGCCGGATCCAGGGCAACTGCTCCTTCAATTTCGCCTGCAAAGACCTCGCCCCCGAATAATTTTAGAATTTGCGCCAAGTCGCTACCTTGCGTCGCTTCGTTAAGCGCAATGAGCAAATCTCCTTCTCCCAAATCGCGAAAGTTGATCCCCACCTCCCGAGCTTGCTGCATAATCTCCACGGCCTGCGTACCAACAGCCACTCTAAGCGTATCGAAAAACCGGTTATGTACGACTTGGCAACCTGCGCGTTCAAGCCCTTGGGCCAATTGCACCGTTAGCCCATGTATCTTATTGGCGATCCCTCGCAACCCCTCCGGACCATGATAAACCCCGTACATGCTGACCACAACTGCAGGCAAGACTTGAGCTGTACATATGTTACTGGTCGCCTTTTCCCTCTTGATATGCTGCTCTCGAGTTTGCAACGCCATCCGCAAAGCCGACTTACCCTGGACATCTTCGCTGATACCAATTATGCGCCCTGGCACTTGGCGACGATACTCCGCCCGAGTCGCGAGGAACGCCGCATGCGGGCCACCATACCCCATGGGCATTCCCAATCGCTGACTACTGCCCACAGCAGCATCGGCCCCATATTCCCCCGGTGGTCGCAACAAGCATAAGGCGAGCAGGTCAGTAGCTACGCATACCAAGGTTTGCTGATCATGGGCCCGAGTACAAAAATCCTCGTATTCCCATAGGGCTCCATCCGTTGCTGGATATTGAAGCAGAGCCGCAAATACCCCACCGCTGAAATCGTATTCGCGATGATCGCCGACAACCACCTCCCATCCACGGGCTGCCGCCCTGACCTGGACTACGGCGATCGTTTGCGGATGGCAAGCAGCGGAAACGAATACGCGATTGCTTTGATTTTTCTTCTGTACTGCCCTGAGCATCGACAAAGCTTCGGCAGCTGCTGTAGCTTCATCTAGCAAGGAAGCATTGCTCAATTCAAAGCCCGTCAGATCGCATACCATGGTTTGGAAGTTCAATAGCGCTTCGAGCCGACCTTGAGCAATTTCGGATTGATATGGGGTATATTGCGTGTACCAGCCGGGATTCTCTAAAATATTGCGCTGTATAACCGGTGGAGTTATACAGCGAGAATAGCCCATCCCGATATAGCTTTGACAGGCACTATTCTTTGCCGCCAAGACCCGCAACTTCTGCAATAACTCATACTCCCCCACCGCATCACCGAGTTCCAACTCGCCTTGCATCCTGATCGACCCCGGAACAGTCTCTGCGATAAGCTGATGTAAATCGCCCACACCGACCGCCCTGAGCATCACTGTCACATCGTCCCCCCTCGGTCCATTGTGCCGGCGGACAAACGAATCTTCATCACACAAACCGTCAGACATCGCCCTTCTCCTTAATTCACCCTCTTAACACCCGAAGGCACAAACGGTAGTTTTACCACTTCGGCCAATCTCCTTTTGCCCCGCATATCAATATAGATCTGGGTGCCGATTTTGGCGGACCCGCGATCTAAATAGGCCAGGCCAATCCCTTGCTCAAGTGTTGGCGAATGCGTGCCACTCGTCACCTTTCCAATCGCTTTGCCTTGTCCATCAACAACCAAGTAATCGGGGCGGGGAATGCCTCTTTCCAACAGGCGAAACCCCCTCAATCTACGATAATCACCTTTTTTGCGTTGATCGGACAAAGCCTTCGCTCCGATAAAATCTTTGTCCCTATCTATCGTCCAGCCCAGTCCCGCCTGCAAGGGACTGACCTCTTCGGTCAGTTCATGACCATAGAGGCAAAAACCCATTTCGGTGCGCAAAGTATCCCGTGCCCCTAAACCGCACGGGATAGCTCCAGTCGCGATGAAATGAGTCCACAATTCATTGGCACGCTCTACATCGCATATTATCTCAAAACCGTCCTCACCCGTATAGCCATTTCGGCTGACCAACACGTCAGCTCCTTCGATCTCGACTTGCATGCAGTGATAATAGCGCAAATCGCCCACTTCAGCTCCAGCGATTGTTGTTACTATTCGTCCGGCCTCGGGCCCCTGCACCGCCAACATCGCCTTTTTATCGCTCAAATCATCAATTTGTAACCTTGTTTTTCTCGTCGCCCACCTGGCGATCCAATTCCAATCATCATAGATCCTACTGGCATTGACTACCAATAGGAATTCACGCTCAGCCAACCGATAGACCACTGCATCGTCAATGCATCCTCCTTCTTCATTGCACATCGGCGCATAGAGCATTTGGCCAATAAGCAATCGGCTAATTCTTCCGGGGAGCAGATCATCGAGAAACTCCGCAGCACTCTCCCCTACGAGCAGGAATTGCCCCATATGCGAAATATCGAACAAACCAGCTTGCTCGCGAACCGCCCTGTGTTCAACCCCAATGCCCTCGAACTGCACGGGCATCTCCCATCCTCCAAATGGCACCATGCGCCCACTAGCTGCGATCACGGCTCCATATAGGGGAGTTCGTCGTAATTGCGCCGCCTCTACCCCCATTGCTAGATCTCCTTTGCTACGAGGATTAATTCCCCCCACAATCGATTGGCTTGCACCGCAAGATCGCCTAGGTTCCCATTATTATCGACGACATAGTCGGCACGCGCTTTTTTTTCTAAAGGGTCCATCTGCCGCACCATCCGCTCCCTTATCTCTGCCTCTTGCAAACCGCCACGCGCCAACGCCCTCGACACGCGTATTTCCTCATCGGCATCTACTACCACGATTCGATCAAAACGCGCCTCGGAACCCCACTCGTAAATCAGCGATGCATCATATACGACGAGCCCATTACCAGCGCTCTGTAAGGCCTGTTCAAGTTTGCGCCATATCGCGTGCGCCAACGGAGGCCGCATGATCTCCTCAAGTCGCTGACTACTCTGCTCAGATACAAATGCTCTTCGGCCCAACTCACGCCGATCCAACTTCCCCTCGTTATCGAGCAGATCTTCGCCAAAAGCCTCTTTCAACTGCTGGATAACAGCTAGATCATCCGCCACTTCCCGGGCGACTATATCGGCATCGACACCGAACGCGCCGCGATCAACTAGCAATTCCGAGAACGCGGATTTTCCCGAACCGATCCCCCCTGTAATGCCTACCAGCATAAAGCCTAAACAACCTCCACCATGGGTAAGGTTCTCACCGATAACGTTAAGGTTTTACATATGATTTTTCTATGATAATACAGGGATACAACGGAGCTTAAGCCACAATTTAAAGTGAGCGGATTACACTGTCAACGAAACACGATTAGACCATGATCGTCCACATCCCATTGACACTAAAGTAGGTATCGCGTATAGTAATTCTATGCAATTTCACTCACCTATACGCGACTCTTTCACTCACCTATACGCGACTAAATAATCTATGGCAATCGTACCCACAGTTATCGAGGAAACCGGCCGCGGAGAGCGTGCCTATGATATCTTCTCCCGCCTACTTAAGGAGCGGATCATCTTTATTGGCACTCCAATAGACGACCACGAAGCCAACCTCATCGTAGCACAGTTACTCTTTCTGACCTCGGAAGACCCCAAGAAAGACATTTCACTCTATATCAACAGCCCGGGCGGCAGTCTCACCGCAGGGCTGGCGATCTACGACACAATGAAATATATCCCATGCGATGTGGCGACCCTTTGCATTGGCCAAGCCTATAGTATGAGCGCGATCCTGCTCGCTGGCGGCGCCAAGGGCAAACGTCATGCGCTATCCCATTCCCGGTTGATGCTGCACCAACCCTGGGGAGGCGTACATGGCCAGGCTTCGGACATAGAAATACACGCCCGAGAGATCATGGAATGGCGCAACCGGCTCAATCAGATCATCGTGCAAGATTCCGGCCAATCCCTAGAACGCATCGAATTAGTGACCGAACGCGACTACTTTCTATCACCCGAAGAAGCCATTGACTTTGGCCTAATCGACGCCCTGTTGCTCTCAGAGCATGATCGCGTACCAACAAATGTAGAAAATTAGCCCACCGCTGGGAAAGCAATCACCTCGTCCAAGCTATCTGCTCCTGCTATCAACATAAGCAAACGGTCGATACCGAGTGCGACCCCTCCTGCGGGGGGAAATCCACGTTCCATAGCAACGAGGAAGTCTTCGTCAGCCGGCACCCTATCAACCGCTGAGCGCCGATTGCTTTGAGCAAAACGCCTGCGTTGTTCAGCCGGATCGTTTAATTCCGTATATCCATTCGTCAATTCCACCCCGCCGATATACGCCTCCGCCCGTTCAACCACAGCAGGTTGCCCCTCTTTCTGTTTTGCCAGTGCGGCTAGTTGCCTAGGGTAATCGACAAGGTGCACAGCACCCAAACATGCCAATTCGGGTTCGACCACTTCCATGAGTATCTTATGGAACAAATCCGCCCAAGTATCTTCGGGGTTCACACTGCCATAACCGAGTTCATTCGCCCGAAGAAATAGCTGTTCCGCCTCGTTGCAAAGCCCTAGGTCAATATTAGCCCATCGCAAGAAAGCCTCGTGCACACTTATCCGCTTCCAAGATGATAGCTCTATCTGCTTCCCCCGTCTAAAAATCCTCGACTCTCCCGTGGTTTTTTCGACAACATATACGAGCAAACACTCAACATCGTCCATTATTTCTTCATAACTGCCATAAGCTCGATACCATTCCAAAATCGTAAATTCGGGATTGTGCAGCGATCCAATTTCTCCATTGCGAAATGAACGGGTAATCTGGTAAATACGCTCCATACCAATACCCAACAAACGCTTCATATGCAACTCAGGTGATGGTGCGAGAAAAACAGGCTCGACCGTTTTTCCCTCTCGATACTCAGTCGCAAAAAGCTGAATTTCTTCTTCTTGCGCCGATCCGCGTATAAGTATTGGCGTATCGACTGCGAGAAACCCTCGGGCAGAAAAAAACTGTTGGACCGCAGCTACTATAGCCGCGCGCAGAATCAGGTTGTCCCGCAGTCCGGATGCATCTGCATTAAACCGCGCCCAATCGCCTTGATCCCAAGTATCGCCCGCAGGGGCTAACACTCGAAATTCAGCAACTCGCAACACCCCCCCTTCAACAACCCCTAACAATTCGGCGATGTCCCCAGTTTTTATCCCATTATATGATATGCCAAATACAATATCGATCTCTCCAGATTGGTCTCTCAATATCCCCCGACCACCCGCTAGACGCAGCAGCCGACCCCGTATGGCCACTTCACCACCCCCGGCCTCAGCCACAGATCTATGCGACCACTTCGTTCGCGCCGGATACCTTTCTTCGCTCATCGGACCTCACATAAAAAAGCCCCCTCCGGCAGCATGAACACTACAGGAAGAGGGCAGTATCAAACATCAAATTCAACTTAGGAAATCACGCTCTTTTTTTATCGTATATAAATGTCGGAGGAGCCTTATCCTCAATAAATTCCCTCGTGATCACACATTCATTTACATCGTTTCTAGCTGGGAGTTCGTACATGATCTCGAACATGACCGTTTCGAGCACTGCCCTCAATCCCCGTGCACCCATTGCCTTCCCTTGCGTCAACTCCACAACTTTCTCCAAGGCCCCATCCTCAAACCTCAAATCTACACCGTCGATCTCAAACAATTTTTGATACTGTTTGATCAATGCATTTTTCGGCTTGACCAGAATATCCAACAGTGCTGCATCGCTCAACGGGTGCAAGGTTCCGACAACGGGCAAGCGCCCTATCAATTCTGGAATCAGGCCGAACTGAATCAAGTCCTCCGGCTCCACTCGCGGCAATAAATTATTTTCGTCGATTTCGACTTGGTTTTCAGTATTGCTACCAAAACCCATTGAACGCGTGCCGATGCGATGGCTGATGATTTTATCTAGACCATCATAGGCCCCGCCACAGATAAAGAGGATATTTTTGGTGTTTATCTGTACCAAAGGCTGCTCAGGGTGTTTCCGTCCGCCCTTGGGTGGGACACCAGATACTGTACCCTCTAAGATCTTTAGCAATTCCTGTTGCACACCTTCGCCCGATACATCACGCGTAATCGAGGGATTGCCGGATTTACGAGCAATCTTATCGACTTCGTCGATGAATAGGATGCCCCGTTCGGCCTGGCTAACGTCGTAATCTGCAGCTTGCAGAATCCGCACCAAAATATTTTCGACATCCTCGCCGACATAACCAGCTTCGGTTAATACTGTAGCATCGACAATCGCAAAGGGGACTTCCAAGATACGAGCAAGCGTCTCCGCCAATAGCGTCTTGCCAACGCCAGTGGGACCTATGAGTAAAATATTACTCTTTGTCAGTTCTACGTCGGTTACCCCTGAATACACTCGCTTGTAGTGATTATAAACAGCAACTGAAAGCCCTTTTTTTGCACGCTCCTGGCCGATTATGTGCTCGTCCAAATGAGCTTTTATCTCGGCCGGCTTAGGAAGCGGATTCCCGTTTATATTCGGTTCCTGCTGGTCTTCTTCTTCAAGGACCTCATTGCACAACCCAACGCACTCATTGCAAATATGCACCGACGGCCCCTGTATAATCTTCTCGACCTGATCGACTCCCTTGCCACAGAAGGAGCATGTAACATTACGTGGTTTTTTGAGCATATTCCCTTAGAACCTATCGTCGTTTTCGCCGAATGCGATATTGCTATCATCGTTCCCGGCTCCTTCAACACCATCAGTTGGGCTGCTATCGGCCGCAAGATCCTCGTGCCCTGCATCTGTTTCACTTACTTCAGTAGCCTGTTTTTCTTTTACATCTTTCTCACTGCTCTTTTCTTCTTGGCCAGCTTTCATAACATTAATCGCCTGAAACCCTTTGGCCGTACGAGTTACCATAAATTCGACTTCATCCCCCTGAGTCAAACTTCGATCCCATGAGGAAATATCACGCCAGTGAACAAAAACATCGACATGGCTATCTGTAGAAATAAAGCCATATCCCTTGTCGTTGTTAAACCACTTAACCGCGCCTTTTATCCAGGAATTCTCAGCCAGGTCAATCGGCTCCGCACCAGTCGCGCCGCCCCCGGAATTAACCATCTCACCCTTAGGATTTACCCCCTCTGGATTCGAACGCGAGAGCGACGATTCCTCGCCCTGATCTACCAACTGGGCAAACAACTCCCGTTTGAAACCTTCGCCGCCATCAACGCCTGTCGCGATCCATTCAATAACTGAAATCATACCTATTACATAAGGGCTATCCGTTCCGTAGACTTTCCGGGCGTCACCTATGCGTTCGGCTAATTCGCCAACCAAGGCGCTTTCCAAATGCATTGAACTACCCAATTAACCATTTCCTCCTGCCCGAACAGGGCCTTAAATTACAAAAGTGGCTGTTACTAAGTAGCACATATATTACGATTTGTCAACCTATTCTAAACGGTATCCCCTTACCCCTTCATAAACAGTTTGGGAACTCACTTTTAGGATTCCCGTTAACGGCACTGCGATCAACATACCGACAATTCCCATCAATTGACTTCCTACCATCACTACGAAAAGAATGACCAGTGGATGCATCTCTACACTTTTAGCAACCACTGTCGGTTGAATAACCACATTATCGATCATTTGAATGATCAAAAATACGACCAATATCTCGACCACGACCCCTAATCCTCCCCCTGTCGCGAGCGCAGCAATTGAAGCGGCAAAGAAACCGATCAAAGGACCGAGAAAGGGAATCATATTAGCTAAGCCCGCCAACACACCCAGCGGCAGTGCATGTTCCACCCCTATCAAGGTCAAACCGCCAATCGCCAGAATAGAAACAACACTCGTCGCCAAAATTTGACCGCGAATATACCCGCCAATTTGGCCATTTATCTGATGGAGCAGATTTAGACATAACTCGAAATAGGCATTGGGCACCAATTCTATCAGGGTGCGGGTAAGGCGCCTACCTTCCTTGAGATAGAAAAAAGCCACAAAAGGCACAATAACCACAAAGGTTAAACCAGACACGACCCCGCCGATAAAAACGGTGGTTCCCCCTAACATGGTCTGGGTCAAGCGCTCTCCGTGCTCTTTAACCAAAGCGGGCAGATTGAAATCGATACCGAGATTGGTTTGTAAAAAGGTATTAAATTCTGATGCCTTTGCGCTGACTTTAGTCACGATATTCGGTCCGGCACTTCCGAAACCGATACCACTGTGGGAAAACACAACCGGTAGGGCTTCCATTTCGCCAACAGATTCGCTTCCACGGCCAATATTTATGTCGTCATTCGCACGATTTCCATAGACCTTGACCCTATAGACGTTTTCATTTTGACCATAGAGAACGGAGAGCACATTCTCAGACGCCTCATGACTTTGCGGGGCAAAAC
>JACLAC010011308.1_pt1 | contig 31667 bp, 35 predicted proteins | sample 8027881 | NCBI WGS metagenome assembly JACLAC01 (sample SAMN15725517, study PRJNA655200) | protist metagenome | isolation source: fluorescence activated cell sorting (FACS) single amplified genomes of... | place: Spain: Blaines Bay Microbial Observatory, Mediterranean Sea | collected 2016-01-19 | reverse complement strand
ATTGGAAAGAAAGATATGATCAAAAAATAATTACAATCACCGGGTATTTTAATAAATTACTACAATCAACTATAGGAGAAAGTAATCCCGAAGTATGGGAAGAACAATATAAAAACATTAAAAACGCATTTTTAGACATTTATAAACAACGAGTATTTGCTACAGTGTTAGGTGAAAACATCGATGGAATAGATAAATTCGAAAAATTTGTTAATCATATTTTAAATAATAAAGAAGCACATAAAATTAAACAGAGATTATTTTATGATTTTGAAACTCTTATTCAATTAGAAAATAGTGTTGGTAATTATGAAATTGCAAATCAATTTATGCGTGAAGATATCAAAGATTTATACACACAAATCTTACAGATTATACCTATATTTCATTCTATATCAGTTGGTAATTATGGATACGACGTGGAATTAAAAAACAATCCTCTACTTTTTTATGATTTTTTAGCAGAGAAGAAAATGCGTATAAATAATCCATATGTCTTTAACATTTTACAAAAACATTATGATATTTTAACAAGTAAGTTATTAGAAAGAATTGAAAATTATTTAATTTTTGAAGGTAACGATAATTATATTGACAATACCTTAGCCGAATTAAATAATATAGATGGTATCAATACGAAAATAAAAATGTTTGAAAAAAAGTTATTAAAAATGAGAACAAAAGAATTAAAATTATTAATGAATTCTGAGCCAAATCCTGAAAGCGAGGTATATAAGAAATTAATCATGAACATTTCTGATTATGATCCAAATTTAGGTTATTTTAAATCGGGTCTAAAATATTTAATGAATGTAAAAAATCATGATACTTTTAACTTAATATCCAAGTTTCGCAGAAGTATATTATCAAATCTAACAAGAGACAAAAAAGCTAAATTCAAGACATTAAAAAAAAATAGCAATAAAATAGTTCATAGAATAGTATTTTTAGAATATAAAAGATCATGGGTAAGAGAAGAAGTAATTAAAAATAGAGCTATGTTAGATGATTTTTTACAAGAGAGTAATATTTTACAGTATACTTTTGGTATAGAAAATATTCCCGACTTTCCAAACAAGCATGTTATTCCTGATAATTTACTATATAGTCAATTAGAAAATATTTATAACTTGGTTGATTCTTTAGATAAAGAAGACTTTTTATCACTGGATAAAAAATTTATGTTGGAAATAGAGAAAAATACAGCGATTAATACCATTGTTAAAAATAATAAATTAATAGATAAAACAGTAAGTAATTGGATTAAAAATCCTGAAAATATAGTAGATTTAGGTAATATTTACTTACAAAAGATAATGAAAGATGTTATGCAGATTAAATGTCCCAAATGTGGCCAAGTGTTAGCAGTTAAAGGCGAAGGATGTATGTCTATGAGATGCGCGAATACTGAATGTCCCCTATACAATCCTGAAGAAGATGATCGTGCGGGCGCAGATAATAGAATTTGTGGATATTGTCTCCAAGATTTTTCCAATGGCGATGACGCACATCATCATGTTCAAAATTGTAAGTATAACCCAAATAAGGGTTCCTATTTCTTATCACATCCAACCGATGAAGATAAAAGATTTTTACAAGAAAAATATCCAGATTATACCGATTCTGAAACGGGTGTTATTGATACTAATACGATTAATCAACTACGAATTATGAGAATACATAATCAAATTCGAAAAGAAAAATTATTAGATTTTTATGATAGTTTAAGAACATCTAATATGCTAGAGGATAGTGATAAAATAGATGTATTAGATAAACTTTTTTCACCTGATCACAAATTTAGTTTAAAACAAAATTCTTTTGAAACTTTCTTAGAAGGAGTAGGTTTTCATCCAATAGCTTTTAATTTAGATAATAATATTACCGATTCAAGTCAACTAGGTATAGGAGATATGAGAATTAAATACGAAGAAAATGATAGAAATAATATACTATCAGGCTCAGTCCAAAGTGTTACTGAAGTAAAAGTAGGTGGAGCGGTTGCTAGTAAATCAGTGAGTAATGAACCTACTTGGGAATGTTTAATATGTATGGAAGATATTACTAATGAACAGAGGTTTCCTTGTATTTGTGATAATCCTATATGCTGGGCATGCACTATACGTGGGCAAAAAACTCTGTGGCAAGGAAGTGATGGTTTCCCAAGAAAAGATTTTAAAGGTTTAACTATTTCGGAACATGTGCTATGTAGAGAAGATGAAGATAAATGCACTATCTTATGTGCCTGTGCTGCCAATAATTGCCCATCAGTTGATTTTGATAGAAAAACTTTCCAAACATATTTATTTAATGAAACACATTATAAGGATGCGTATCAAATAGCTAAGGGACTAAAATCGCTAAATGCTAAAACAGTTTGGAACGATTTCGTCAAACTTAGATGTAGAGAATATTTACGTCCACTTATCAGAGATTTAGATATGGAAAAAGAAAAAAGAGAAGAAGAATTAAGTGAGTTATTTAAAACAGAATATATGAGAATCAAGAGAGAAAATAGATGGGTTGAACAATTATCTGGAATTTTTAATATACCAATGTATTTTTATCCAGTCGTTACAAAAATAATTGAAGAAGCTGCGTTTTTTGGAGGTAATAAACTACCTAGGGATTATTATTTTGACCCAGATAAGTTTGATATGACAGCAATTGTTAATTTTTGGTTAGCAGATGATTGGGGAGATGGTGAAAAAAAAGAATTTTGGACAGAATTTTGTAAAGCACATGATCTTAATCCTAAGTATATTATAGATAATATTGTTAAATTAATGTAACTAAAATTAGCGTAATGATGACCGACACATGGGACAATCAGGATTTCTATTACCTAGTATACAAGTATTTAACCAATTATTGGTGCACGAGTTACAAAATCGATGAGAACATTGAAATCTGTTGGTGATTCCAATATTTTCATAACAAATGGGACATTGTATGTCTTCATTAACTTTTTCTCTAACATAGAGAGAATATGTTCGATTATAATCTACAAAATTCAATACATTTTTAATACAACTATTATCATTGGGAGAAAATGATTCTGCTTCTTCTCCTTCACCTGCTAATACCAGTTCAAAATCATTAATGCTAAAATTATCCCTATTCTCAAACATAGTTTGGTGAACTTTTTCAAAAACCTGTTGATAAAGAAATTTGGTATTGTTACATGGATTTACTTCTATGTTAAATATATTTGTAGTATAAACTTTTTTGAAAATACATTGAACAGTTCTTCCTATGTTATTATTTCTATTATTGAGAAGATTTCTAAGCATAAAAACGGAATATTGTTGTTTATAACACAAGACAGTATTGAGCGTTTTGTCAAATTTTAAAGTCTACCTCAAATATATTTAATTCATATATATATATTTAAGTTTGGTTGTATAGTATGAAAATAGTATCTAACTTCATCACTATAGGGTAAATTTTGTAGATGTCGTTGTCTTTCCTCCTTCGACATTTCCATATAATCAATAATTTTAAAAAATAAGTCAACATAATGTTGTAAAATTTTTTTTTCATTACTGACTAGTAATATTGCGTTGTGTTCATTGGAATATCTAGGAATATTTTCCTTTTGTAGTGAAATAAGATCTTGTTTTAGTGTGGTAGGATATTGGTCTAACTGTTTAACTAATAAATTTATCAAAGAAGAGACGGAATGGGTATGGTCATTTCTCTCTTTATAATAATATCTTAATAACCTATTAATTTCATGGCAACTATTTAATGGCATAGTTAAGTATACTTCCGATTTGCCATATTTTTTGGGATAATTTATTATTCCAACTTCATTTGGATTTTTACCATTTGGTTCAATATTGTTATCGGGTATAAAACCATAATGTAAGAGAAATTTTGAAAAGTCTTTTATACCATATGAATCCATAAGTTCAGTATTATTGGTAATATTTTCTTTAGACGTTATTGTAAATGCGTTTTGTTCATTATTATATGTCCATGAAGTCATTTGAGGTCTCTTATGATTCAACATATCTGACATTGGAACCATAGCTCCTAATATATCATGTCCTATAGTGATACCAAAATTTCTAGAACCTACTAATGTTCTTAATTTTACAAATTTTTGATAACTACACAAATCCTTAAATTCGGGTAAAGCTTCAATAAGTAATTTGTAATCTTCCTCTAAATAACCTTTTCGATCTTTTATTTGTGCTAATAAAGTGCTACCTTTTAGCATTTTTAATTCATTTTTACTCCAAAAAACCGGGAAATTGCTTAAATCATTGGGAAGTATATCAAAGTAGGGTTGAAAAAAACTGTTACCTTTTTTCATTTCTTCAATCATGAAAACTATAATATAGGCGTGCTTAGGAGAATTGAATTGAATTCCCATGCTTAGGAGACGTTTACCCATTTCAGTTTCTTTTCCCATTTGATTCGTAATTAATAATTTCTGAGGAATGGTAATAATTTGTTGATCTTTAGGTATAAATTGTCTTGTATACACCGAACGCATATTATTATCCATTTCTTTAAAATAAACTCCTGGGAATTTTGCTCCGTTATCTTTTAACCAATTGATAAATACAGTATATTCGTCCATAGTTAATATATAATAATTTTTTTTTATTAGGATCGTAAATTAATACTTTTTACAATAACATTATTATTTTTTTATTAGAATCATAAATTAATACTCCCTACAATTAACCTTATTTTTTTTACTAGCTTTCACTTGTCTTATTTCTTCTGTTAGTTCCGATAATGATTCTAATCTTTCTAGTAAATATGCTAAACAATTTATAAGTGTTTCTCTATATAATTCTATATTTTCATAAATACCGTTGATTACTAAACTGTCTATTTTTTGATAAAAGTTTCTCACAACTATATCAAACGCCGCGGCATCCAGTTCTTTTAGTCGATCTAAACAGAATTTACATAAATTCAATACTTTTTCTGGGGGAAGCACGTTGCTATTAACTAATTGACTAATAAAGTTTTCATCAAGATATTCATCAATATATTTTTTTTTATCCTCGCGGGTGTGATATATTTTATGAAAAAAACCTCTCATATCTGCCACTATACCCTTTACTTGAGAATAATCAGGCGGTTCAGCTTCAATATCCTCTTTAAATTTATCCCAAAATGCTTTTCTCATCGTTTTTTTTATCGCGTTATATACTGACTCTTCATAATTTCTTTCAACTCGTTTAAAACGACCTATTGTATTTTTAGCTTCTTCTATGCCAACTAATTTTTCAATTTGTCTATAAATTTTATCTCTCATTTTTATTAAATTATCTAAATATTCTTGTGAAGTATTCTGTGGAATATTTGATGCGGGGGGTTCTTGTCTATTGGACGCCTGTTGTACTTGTTCAATTTTATGTCTATAGTTATGAAACATATCACTGTAAATTTCTAATTGGGATTCTAAATCTTTTTTTTTCCAATTATTAAAAGTATGCTTAAATTTATTGAGTTTGGGTATAAATTCCAATAGTAATTTTTTATCGCTTACATTTAATTCCTGGGTATCTTTGACTAACTGAATACTCTCATCATATACAAATTTTTCAATTTCTGCTTGTTCACTAGATGATAATACTTCTGATTGGAAATTCGTAATAAGATAAGCAGACAAAAATGTTTTAGCATTAATCACATCTCCATTATAATTAATTAGTTTTTTTAATGAATTAATAAAATCGTGCGCGGATTGAATCACTTGTTTATCCATCATAATATGAATAGCTTGGCTAAATCTCATGTTGGGAAATTGCTCATATAATTTGTAATTGATGAGTTTTTGATAAGTCAATGATACGTTTTGAAGGTTGATTAATTCTCCATCCATTACACTTATAATTAATAATATAACTAATTGTTTAAATATATTTATATTATTAATTAAAATAATTTATAATGTTTTTAATTTAGCGCATTTATTTTGATCGGAATTCAAATAGTGTTCTTCTCCATGGTGGTTATATTTCAAGATGGAAAGAGCTTTAATCAGATAATCTAATCTTTTATCGAGTAAATTACTGTGAATAATTAAATGTTTCTTTTGTTTGGTGCATCCTAAACTTCTCCAGGATGAAAAGTATTTTTCCTTATGTTTTTGAATTTTAAGATCAATCTGTTTCAAATCTTCCCGAATAAGTATTATAATTTCATGTAAACCTTGAATACAAGATGTAATAGTATCATTATTAACCTTAATTTGATTAATCAGAGATTCAAAATTCTTAACACGTTCTTTAATATCCAATTGTAATAATAGTTCGTCTAAATTTGTATTGTAACTAAATATGGAAGATATGCTAGTGTAAATTGATCCCGACGCTTCACTAATTGCTTGTGTTAGGATTTGTCTACCAATTAAGGCGGATACGACTCCCCTGGTTAATGTTACTCCTGCTAATGTTGCCATATATATAACATTATATATAAATTTCAATTTTATTTTATCGAAATTTAGTGTAAAGTATCGTATTTATGAAAGCTTAAAGAATTGGGATAATAAATTATTATATGTTTATTGATGCAGTTTTAAAAAAATATTTACCTTATATAAAATACTTAATATTTAGGAACAAATTTAAGTCAGTAAATGCGTTGTTAATCATATTTTTATATTATTATCGTAATTTATTTAACAAGCGCAATTTGATCGATTTTCTCCTTAAAGTTCCATATTTAGGTTCATATATCGGGAAGGAAATGAGAAAAAATACCCTAATGATTCAAAATGGTATCAACAATGGTATGACTTATCAAAAAGCTTTTCCTGAGTATTCTCATACCCTAGAAGAAGTTTGTGATAAAATTAACACACACAATTGTGAACACGACAATGATAAAATATCAGGTATAGTTTACTATAAAGATGATACATATAATAGAGATTTATTAAAATTATATTCGGAATATTGTCAACAAAACCCACTTCATCCCAATATATTTCCACAAATTAGACAAATGGAAATTGAAACAATTAATATGATGAGTAAATTATATGGTGGGGGTGAAGAATGTTGTGGTAATATCACATATGGTGGAACAGAAAGTATATTATTAGCCTGTTATACTTATCGTGAATGGGGAAGAATGAAGAGAGGTATTTATCATCCTAATATTGTTGCTCCTGAATCAATTCATCCAGCATTCGACAAAGCTTGTTATTATTTTGGAATAAGATTACAAAAAATCCCTCTCAATAGTAGTTACACGGTTTCAGCTTTGGATATAAAAAAATATATTAATAACAATACTATTTTAGTAACTGCTTCCGCACCTAATTACGCGCATGGTATTATTGATCCCATAAGTCAAATAGGAAAAATATGTCACCAATATCAAGTTGGATTTCACGTCGATTGTTGTATGGGGGGCTTTATTGTGCCTTTTATTAATTCTCCAGAGACAAATCAAGTTAATTTCATGACACAAGGAGTAACATCTATCTCAATGGATTCGCATAAATACGGTTACTGTCATAAAGGTTCTTCTATTTTATTGATGAAAAACCGGGAATTAAAACAGTATCAACATTATATTAATACAAGTTGGAATGGTGGAATTTATTGTACTCCTACACTGATGGGTTCAAAATCAGGTGGTTTAATTTCAACTGTTTGGGGTGCGTTACACTTAAATGGTAGAGAAAAGTATACCCAATATGCTAAAGAAATAATTAAAAATTTAAGGTTAATCAAGGATGAATTTAGAAATAATACATTAATAGATATAATAGGTTCTCCTTTACTCAATATCATCGCTTTTAAATCAAAATCTATCAATATTTACCATGTAATCGATGAAATGAAAAAAAAACATTGGGATTTAAGTGTGTTACAAAACCCCCCTGCTTTTCATTTATGTTTAACTAGATGTCATACCAGAGAAATTGTTGAGAAATTCATTAGCGATCTCCGATCTTCTATTTCCATAGCTAAAAATAATCCTTCTAAATTATCAGGAACATTATCTCTGTATGGTAGTTCACAAAGTATTGAAAATTCACTATTTACTGGAGATTTAGTCAATAATTTTGTAACACTACTATCCTCTGAAAAAATATATTAATTATCGGAATTAATATAAAACGTTCATTAAAGTAAATAAGATATTTATAAACAAATGATGTAATTATAAACAACTTAAAGTAAAATGACTAAAATATATTTAGTATGTCGGATAATTTAATTACTATCGGAAAACCAAATAAGAATTATAACAGTAATTACATTAGTAAAGTTCCTTATCATTTATGTTACATACCCATTTATACTGTTAAATCATATTTTTTATATTCCTACGAAAATTTATATTTTCTATTATTAAGCCTTTTACAAATTAGTACTGCCGAATATATTAATTTAATACCAAGTGATTGGAGCCCTACAGGTCCTTATAGTACATTTACTCCTCTAATGCTATGTTTTATGATGGAATTATTGTCAAATTATATAAATTGGTTTAATATCAAAAGAAATGAAATAAAGCAAAATTATTCACTGACTCCCGTTTATCGTAATAAAAAATGGTCAAAAATTTATTCCAAAAATATATTTCCTGGTGATATTTTTAAAATCATGCCTGAAAAGGAAATATTAGTTGATTCTATTCTCATAAATAGTGATAATAATAATCCTAAAATAAGTTTATCTACATTAACAGGTGAACCAGACTTAGTTCCTGTCAAAACAATAAATGATGAAAATATTTTATCTACTAAATTATATTCAGTTATGAGTGGATCACTTAAAATCCTTGATAGATATCCTAATAATCTAGATAAATTTAAAGCTATACTTATACAATCAAAAAATAATAAAAAAAATCTGCATAATTCCTCTGTTGAAAATTCAGATGAACTTCAAAGCACTAGTAAATTAATTGACGAAAAGTATTTTCTCCCTGGAGGAGGTATTAATTGTGATGACATATTATATGCTTTTGCTGTTTCATGTGGATCAGAAAAAAAATGTTATCATCAATCTCAATGTGAAAATTATGAAAAAAAAAATATTTTTGATAGACAAAATGCCGACTATATGATGAGAGTAAATACGAAAATCTTATTTGTTAAAATTGTCGTCATGACATTTTGTTCATTAGTATATGAAAATGGTGATAATTATAGTAAATATTTTAATTTGTATGGAATTATTCAAAGACTTATTCAGACTTGGATTTTATTCAACGGAGTCATACCCTTTTCTATTAAAATAATTACCGTTTTTTCCAGATATTTTCAGTCTAAATATAGGAATAATATGCGAGTTAATAATAATAGTTCAATTGATCAATTTAGTTATATTAAAAAAATAGTCAGTGATAAAACCGGAACACTAACTAAAAATGAAATGAATTTTTCGCAAATAGTATTTCCCAATAACACGATATTAAATTTAGAATACGGTTCATTACATTCTAATATTTTAAATACTAATGTGGCACTATTTCAATGTTTAGGAGTATGTATTCATTTTCATAATGATAAATATTCAACGGTTGAAGATGAAGTGATTAGAAAAAGGTATTATTATTTAGGATGTAAAATTTATCAAACTTCTGATCAACTAGAACTTATTTTACCCGATAACACCATTTTTCATTATCAGCTTTATAATTTTAAATTTTTAGAATTTTCTTCTAAGAGAAAACGTTCCAGTGTAATTGTTAAAGATTTAGATACTGAAAAATACTTTATTTTCTCTAAAGGATCAGTTAATACCATTAAAAAATTAGTTATAAAAAAACAAAAAGGATTGATAGATAATAATGATCAAATCGTCATTCAAAATTTTCCCGAACTTAGAGTCATGGGATGTGCTTTTAAGGAAATATCTGATAATTGTGTGCAAAAATTATTAGAAAATCATGAATTAGGTCAAATTGATGACAATTATGTAAATACTATAGAGAAAGACTTAAATTATTTAGGAATAATTGGTTTAAAAGATAGTTTACAAGAAAACATAAAAGAAACTGTAGAATTTCTTTATATTAATAAAAAACCTATATGTGTATGCACTGGTGACAGAAAAGAAACGGCCCTGGCTATATCAAAAGAATGTGGTATTATATATAATGACGATGTTGAACTTAAACCAGACTTTATACTTCAAACTTTTAAATCAACAAGCACTCTTGTCTTCAGTGGAAATTTTTTAACTAATCACATTATGAATTCCTATGAAAATATGAATTATTTTATACACTTATTAGAAACAAATCCTAATTTTATTGCGTATTCACTCCTGCCTGAGCATAAAAAATATTTAGTGAATATATTAGAGTCACAAAATATCAACACTTTATCAATAGGTGATGGAAACAATGATATACCAATGTTAAAAACATCTACTATGGGTATAGCTATTAATGATTATACAAATTATCAAGTAACTGATTCCTCTGATATTGTAGTCAATAAATTTAAAAACCTCAAGCAGTTATATCTATATTCAAATAATTGTTTAATTAGAAATTTAGAGTGTTCGGAATTTACCTTATTTAAAACAACATTTTTATCATTCAGTATTTTTTTTAATATAATTTTTAATAAATTTTCATTTAATAATCCAATCATTCAAGGAGTTGAACTACAAGGATTTCATCTACTTTGGTGTACATTTCCAATATTTTTTTATACATGTTTATTACCTGAACAATTTACTAATAGACACTGCTTTATACAACAATTACATTATAGATATTTTAAATGGATCTTATCGGCAATTATTGCCTCTGGTAATATTATATATTTTACAAGTCAATTTGGTGATAATTTTCGATGGTATAAACTTTTCTTGTTAGTATTAAGTTTAAATTCAGTATCATTGGTTAAGATAACTAAAATTAAATACAAATTTGTGTTTATATTTCTTCATCTTCTGGGAATATTATTTACTCTAATTTACCTAAACTTTATAGATAATCTTCAAATCAACATAGAATTATTTAAAAACACCATGTTGATCAATATAATTAATTTTAGTATATTTACTTTTATAACTAATAGTTAATTTATGGTTCATTAATATACTGCCTTTTGGAAACATTATTCCAAAGATTTTCACATTTATGATTAGTTCTTACCGGACCGACATATAAGTTATTATGACCAGGAACATCTCTATGTTGACTATATAGAAGGGGCTGCGCTTTCCATTTAGTAGGATTTTTGCAAGTTTGGAAATTTTGAAATTCTTGACAATTATTTCCAGCACGCTTTATATCATAACCGCAATTTGTGTAATTTAAATCAACCCTCGAAGAACAGGGTAAACTTGCGTTTGCGTATTCATTTTGTGGTAAAATTTTATTTACCACTTGAGGTTGTTGATCACATTTTGTTTTGTAAATAGGAGTTGAATCATTATATTTAAAATGTTTATAGTTTTGACAATATGGGCGCATCAGAAGTTGGGGATTATTTACAACATTTTGTTTACATTCCATACTTGGTTTATATTTTTTACTAGGACAGTTACTTTTCCTTATTCTTAAATTTCTTAAATCGGAATCTACGTCTATATGTTTAAGGAATTCAATTCCTGCTCCTTTTCCTGGAATATATTTATTTTTTACTAATTTTCCAGGTGGTATTTTTTTCTTAAGATTAATGTATAAGTCAGGATTATTAGAATCTAAATCAATGTATTGATGACAACGTGTATATCCTCCTCTAATACTTTTTATAGGATGTGATGCATCTTTGGACAAATTTCTTTCAAATATTTTTGAGTTTTCTTTCGCATGTTTTTGATAATTACAAAATAAAACTGGACAAGTTCTTGAATTATTATTACTGTCACACTTTAAAATATTTATTTCATTGTTTTCCGAAGGACACACGGGCATTTGGCTCTTGTATTTTTTTACACGATTATCACAATTATTAATATTTAGTTTATTATTATTTGGATATAAACTCATTATTAATATAATCTAATATTTTATTTTGAATATTAAATAAAGGATAATATTAATAATTTATAGTATTATAATATATGAATGCTAAATATTTACTTTTAATTTTATTTCTTATTATTGGATTATACATAATATGTCCTAATAAGAATACAAAAGAAGAATATTTAAATTATATAAAATGTAAGGGAAGGGGGCATAATAGAGTAACCAATGAAATATTTAATAAGCATAAATTTAATAGAACACAAGATCCTAATTGGGATCTATATATTCCCTGTGGTTATAATGGCATTGAAAAAGAAATGAAAAGTATAAGGGTTTCCAACGATAAACAAGTCATATTTGGTATAAATGGATGTGATAAAATTGTAGCTAAAGACTATATATGGAAACTATTGGTGAAAAAATATGGAAGACTCAGGTCAAAAGATCTTATGCCTGATACTTATATTGTTAAAAATACAGATGATCGACAATTATTTTACAAAAATTTTAAAAAAGGTAGAATTTATATTTTAAAACAAAATATACAACGTCAACGTGGGTTAAAATTGTTAAATAATTTAGATGATATTAATAGAGAAACAGGTTTATTTACTAAATATAGAGTTATTCAAGAACTATTACAAAATCCATTTATACTTAATCGGAGAAAAATCAATTTAAGAATTTATCTACTTATAGTGTGTGAACGAAATAATATTTCTGCATATATTCACGAAGGAGGATTCATGTATTATACTCCTAAATATTTTAAAAAAAATACCTTATCTAGAGACTGTAATATAACTTCTGGATATGTTCCCAGAAGTGTATATCAACAAAATCCACTTACCTTAGTAGATTTCAAAAATTGGTTAAATAAAAATGGTTACAATAGTCGACTCTTTTTTGATAATATGGAATCTATGTTTAGAATTATTATGGAAGCTATTTCAGGTTCCCTGTGTCAAAATATGTTAAATAATAATGTTAAATTTCAATTATTTGGTGCAGATGTGGCTCCTGATGAAAATCTTAAATCTAAATTAATGGAAATAAATAAAGGGCCTGATATGGGAGCAAAAGATACTAGAGATAGAAAAGTTAAGTTTACAGTTCAAGAAGATATATTTGATTTATTAGGATTAATTAATACAGGCAGAAAAAATAAATTTAAAAAAATTTGGACTAAATACCATAATTAATATTATAATTACTTAAATATATCTTTATATTGAAATAAATATGTCAGAACAGTGGACAACAGTTACTCTCAAAAAAAAGAAAAAAAAAACAATAGATTCAGGTAAAGCAGTTGCTTCTAAAAAAACATATGTCCCACCGGTAATTAGAAAAGCTCCTAAATCTTATCCTAAAATGAAAAATCCTAATTTATGGAAGGATATTAAAAATTTTAAAGAAAGTGAATTAAATCAAGTAACTATCCCTAACTTATATCTAAGAGGTGATTTATATAATAGTGAAAAACGGAGATTAAATAATAATTTTTGTAGTGATTTAAATAACTCAAAAGTTAATGAAGTGCTCGTTAGGTTTAATAAATGTTTAGAAATGTTAAATAAATTTAAAAGAATTAATGTGAGAAATGAAGATACTGCCTCTGACTTACTACATGAACTTAAACAATTATATACACAGTTTAAGACGGAGTTACAAACAATACATATTGAAGATAAATTTTACCAAGGCATGGTATGTGATAATAGTGGCGCACCATTTTACGAAACAGATATTAAATGGGAAATAGAAAAACAAAAATACCAGACAAGTGTATCACAAAAAACTGAACAATGGAAAGAAATATTAGAACAATCTAAAATTAGTTCAGGTAAAAAATTTACTGATTTATTTAAAAATTAGCATTTAATTGATAATACATGTAGGAGTAACAGATTGTTGACATTCCATACAAATTGTATCTCCATACATATTCCAAGGATAATATTTTAATTCAATAAATGAATTGACTTTTTTGTCCCAAACACATACTTTATGACATATTTGACATGATTTTTGGGCTTTTTTTCGTAAAAAAGAAAATATTAATCTCCTCAGATCATCATTGCCTAATACTTGTTCACAATAACCAGACATATTAATATATGTATTGATTTTATTTCCATAATAACTTAAGCTATTTTTGTATTTTTTTGAATTTGAATACAATGTAATAATGAATTTCATCATATTCCAATTTTTTTATCAGCATTTTATATCGTATTTTTTTAGCCTTGATTAATTCTTTAACATAAACATTCTTATTTTTATCAATATATCCAAGAGGTTTTGTATCATCGTCTCTTATAGTAAATACTTTGATAGCATTAGGATCATGTGGATTATCACGTTCATATTTAAATCTTAGTTTAGTATCCTTTGAACTAGGTTTTTTTTGACAATACTTATTTCCTACAAGCCTTATTAATAGATATTGTGGGTTGTTTAAAAATTTATCCATAGTGATATCTTTTATATTTACATTGTATTTATGTCAAAATTTTATTCTTGTATTATATTAATGTCATATTATTACAGAGAGGGGAATATAGGTATAATTATTGTATCACTACATGATGGAAAACAACAAGATGATAAACATTCTCTGCAAAGGAGACCTAAAAATTCTACTAAAAAGGGAACAAATAAAGTTGTATTAGTCAACGATACAAATACTCGCGTGATTGCTAATAAAACTCAATCATTTCTGGGAAAAATTATGGGAAGATCTCCCTATTTATTGATTAATAATATTCATAGAAAATATATAGATCTAAATAGATCCATTAATGAAGGAACATGTGACGATAAGGGTAAAAAATATTGGAGAAAATTTCATAACAAATTAAAACAATTAATTTTGGAATGTAAGCAGAAATATAGTCATTGCCTATTATTAGATATACATGGTAATATTAAAACACATAATCTTATTGAATTAGGTTACGGTATTGGGATGAAAAGTATTGAACAACATAAGTTTAAAAAATCTAGTTTAGATAATCTTAAAAACCATTATTCGTTAAAATCATTAATTATTGGACAAAGATCTCTGGGAAATTATCTTGATGATTTTTTAGATACCGCACCAGGACCCATATTATATAATTCTCATTTAATTAAAACTAAGGCAAAAGATCATTTTTATTATAATGGTGGATACGTAACCAGAACTTATAGTGAAAAGTACCTCGTAGATGCCATTCAGATAGAGTTATCTAAAGATTTACGACACCCTTCTAAATTTGAATATATTTCTGATGTATTAGCTAAGGGTATTTCTCGTTTCTACAATCTTAATTACACATTCTAAAATATTTTTTATTTAACATTTTTTAAATTATATCTCAAATATAAATAATGTTATTATATATATAATATGGCTAGTAACTATGATGAACTAATTAAAACTGATATAGATCTAAATAAAAAAGTAGTTGGAGTTATTGTAGTTCCGCTATCACCAAGTAAAAAATATTATAAGGTTTGTGGAGATGGTTACATAGCTACTGCTCATCTTAGATGGATAGAAAGAGCCGGTTTAGAAGTTTTAGGCATACCTTATAATACGAATAAGCATAAATATTACTTTGAACGAATTAATGCTCTATATCTTCCAAGCGGAGGAGCATTTGCTAGCACTCAACTGGAGTATTATGAGTGTTGTAAAAAATTTATTCAACTTGCGATGGATGGAAATAATAAAGGGACCTATTTTCCAGTTTGGGGAGGATGTATGGGAATGCAGCAAATGATGATTTTAGGCGATGGTCAGGATAATTTAGAATTTTTAGATCGATTTGATTCATTTGGTAACTTAATGTTACCTCTGCAATTAACGAAAGATGGTATGAAAAGTCGCATGATAAATTATTTAGCGAATAAACATCCAAAAGTTGTCGAAAGATTTTTAAGCGAAGACTGCACACTCAATAATCATATGCTAGGAGTTTCTCCATGGAAATTTAAAAGATCAGTTGCGCTTAATGCCCTGTATAAAATTGTTTCATGGAATTATGATCGCCAAGGGAAAAAATTTGTTTCAACCATCGAAGGAAGGAGATATCCCTTTTATGGTGTTCAATGGCATCCTGAAAGAGGAAGAGAAATGGACGCCTTAGGTAAATTTTTTGCATCAGAAGTTAAAAAAAATACTCATTATAAAAGAGTTCCTGGAAATAAATATAAACAATATAAAAAGGTCCATTGTATGACTTATAGTGGTGAATTATATAAATACTGTAATTTTTACTGGTTTAAAAGAACTTCGGAGCATAATAGAAATTTATGTAATGTCTTGAATTTAGGCGAACCCACTAATAATGCTGTGTAAATTGCTCTATAATTTATAAAACAACGGGATCTGTGTATATTATAACTGATGATACTAACAAGAAAGAGTTATCAATTATAAATATGAATCTATTGTATCAACAATTTCACGAGGTAAAGGGATCTGTTTGTGTGTAATTTCATCCAAAGTTTGACATTTAATGATCCAATTATAGGGAATGCTATATTGATTTTCACGTTCATATTTGACTATATCAGTTGACATAACGGCGTTAAACATGACTGTTTTATTTAGTAAATTAACGTAGTTTGCTCGGAACACCCTTTCACCATCACAGTAATTTTTATCTAAAAGATGATTAAATTTAATTATGTATTGATAGACAAAGTATCTCTTATTTAGCACTAAATTATGTAACATTGCTAATAAATTATTAAGATATTTTTTATACAATTTTCTTATCAAAATTATTTATGTGTAATTAATTAATACAAATAGGATATAAAGAAGGATATCATTACACCATACATACAAACAAACATAAAGATTACGTTAAATATAGTTGTATAACATGATGAATAAAATTTTTGCTTTTGACAACACACTTGGTTACCGTTTTGGAGCACTTATGTGGCTCACATTTTATATTCCATCTTTAGTAGTATTGCTTGTTGATACTACTAAAGGAGTTGCCAGAGATTACTTAGCTATGGGAAGTCTCTTTTCTGTTCTATCCTTTCTAGTCTATACCTATTATTTTTTTGAAGGAAGACCAGCATCTACTCCATCGCAAGTAGCTATTACATCAGAATCTCTCGCTAGATGGGTATTAGCAGCTTATTATGTTCCTGCTGATATAGTGGATTCAAGTTCTATAGGTGTTATGAATGGTATTTTACTAACTGCTTCTGGTCTTTTCCTTGTCCAAAAGATGGTCACGCAATTGTATGTCAATTTTTACCAACAAGAATATTTAGATTACGAAAGAGGACTCACTATGACTGGAAGAGAACCTCAAAATGATCACGTGGGAGAAGCGGATAATGCTAACGCATAATTACCCCCGTATTGATATCTTAATTAAGTTCAGACGTATTTTTTTCCTCAATGGTAATTAACTTATCATTGACTAAATCATTTTTATCACCAGTATTAATAGCAGACAATTTATCATTGTCTTCCATATATACTAACTCAGCTTGTGGATGTTTTTCCAATATAGGTAACAATACTTTTAACCTTCTTTCTACTGCGTTTCTTCCAAGAGTTCTTCTATTTTTAGCCGTTCTTTCAATGGACAGAGCTTCACTCTTATTGACATTACGAATTTGTAAATAATATTGCCAGCATCCTGTTCCCTTAAAAGCATGTGTATACCTAGCTCCACCTTTTATTTCACCATTATGTTGTCTTAATCTCCTAGTTGAGTTATTGGTTACTCCTAAATAAGTTCGATTATTACAAGTATTGGTTAATAAATAGACTATATAATCTTTTTCATACATTAGGATGATTGTATATAATATAAAGAAATTTTTTCCATTATTTTACCTAACATTTAAATAACATTTTTAATATATTTAATGTAATTAGTGTAATTAGCGTTAAATAAAATGTAATTAAATATCAACCCTTTAAAAGAAAAATTGATTTAAACATTTCCCGAAAATATAATACAGTACAATGAGTCAAACTAAAATTGTAAATAGATCTCTTATAGAATCGGATGTTAGTTACGATGATGTTCAAATCTCTATTGAAGATTCTCTAACAGAAAAAATTGATATAACTATATCAGAAAAATTAGAGGAAAAGAGTGAAGTTCAACAGTTAATTGAGTCTAGAAAAAACAATACCGATACAATTCATGAACTTTCGCGAAAAATAGAGGAATTAAAGAGGGATAATAAACATATTGAAAGAGATTTATGGGACAAATGTGAGCATGTTTGGGAAAGAGATTGGGATGTCTCATTTGATGACCGGTGTAAATATTATTGTAAGGTATGTAAATTATGGAGAAACCGTCACTTATATCGTTAAAATGTTCTTTAAATAGGTGTTAGATCTATTTAAAATCATTTAAAATCACTGCTATATGATAAACTATTATATAGTTTGGTCATTGTATTTTTTATGCCACGACCTAAATTTACAAAAAAAATTACTAAAAAAGTGTATAACCGACAGGATAATCCAAATGGTATAGGATACTGTTGGCATTGTGGTAAAAAATTGGTGTTTAAAAATAGAAAAATAGGATTACGGGGAGCATGGCATGTTGATCATTTCCCAGTAGTATATCGAGATATCGAAAACCAATGTTGCTTAGGTATTACTGATCCATTAGAAATAAGTAATTTAGTGCCTTCCTGTGCGGTGTGTAATATATCTCATCGTCATGAAAGAAAATTATGGTGCTGCGGTGGTCGATCACAGTGTAAATGCGAATGTTGGTGTTCTAGTAAAGTTATATTTTTTTCTTTTGTAACAATTTTACTAATTTTAGGAGTTATTAGTATGTTGACAGAGTGTTCTGTCTCTAAATTTGTAAAGAAACATTGCTAAATCTTATGATATTACACCTTATTTTTAATTATAGATTTTACATCTCCTACAGTCATTACAATAGCTTCTCGATATTTGATTCTTTTTCCCGTAAACGTATCAATGGTTTTCACCAATTGAGCTAATTTCATTGAATCAATTCCTAATTCAACTATTTTTTTTTTTCTCTCTAGGTCTTCAAGTTTTAATTGAAGAATTTCCTCTAATTTTTCCTGGAGTGACATTTATGTATATAAGGACATTATATTTTAAATTTAAATACACTAAAAATATTATAAATATATATATATATATATATATAATGGCCGAATTATACGAAAGCGTTACAGAAGGTTGGAATCTTATTGGTCCTAAACCATCAGAAACGAACGTAGAACAAGCAATAAATGAAATAGAAGTTGAATTGTCGAAAAGAAATATGGAAATAATTGATGGAACAATATGGAAAGTAAATAGTAACGGTGAATATGAAAAAGTTACAGGAGGATTACAACCAGGTAGAGGATATTGGATCAAATTAAGACAAAAAAATGATTAAGTCTAAAAGGGATAAAAATTTTCTCTTTTAAAATTAAATATGCCAATTTGTGTCGCTTTATATGAAAGAAATTATATTACCATGAAAGATCGCGAAAAAATGCGTGAATTAGCTTTTTGGGTTTTAGCTGAACATCCCAAATTTCGTGAAGTATATTATGAAGATTTCGCGGAGGTCGTTCGTCTTTTTAGTAAAACAGCAGTAGAAAAACAATGGCTGGAATTAGCGGAATATCAAAAAGAAGTGGGGAAACTGATTGATGAAGATAAAATGGAAGAAGCTTATCAGAAAATGGTAAGAAAAGTTGTGGAAATGACGGAATTAGTTGATCCGGATTTGACGCTGTATTCGTTACGGGGATTGGATTGTTATTTGGGTGCCAAGAGGGGAACCACTGTTTCCCCTTCAAAACCCCTCCTACGTTGAGTTTCTAATAGTATTGCTTATTCAATGTATAAGATTTTCATCCCTTCCAATCCATCCCGACACTTCCCCCGAGAAACCTTCCCACTAGTTGTTTTAATCACACTTCCCTTTTTTACCAAATAAATACTAATCCCTAAACTAAATACCAATCGAATATCTGTTTTTAGTGATTCTACTAAAGATGAATATTCCGACTTTTTCACCTCCGGTTTAACTTCCGTTACCCCAACAATTTTTCCATCCTTTTCAAAAACGGCAGTTGACCCACCTCGAATAGAGCTATTCCGATCTATGATCCATTCAAAATCTTGTGGGTAATAGTTTTTCCCACTGATAATTAACATATCTTTGAGACGACCTGTAACAAATAATTCTCCCCGATACTGGAAACCTAAATCTCCGGTTTGAACATATCTATCATTGTCTATTTCAATAGTTCGGCATTTTTCCACAATAGAATCACTAGAGACAATAATCTCTCCTATTTGTAATTCCGATAGGACGCTTCCTTTGTGATAAATTCTTATTTCCACCCTACTTCCTGGAGGAGGTTTTCCACAATTAGCAATCATTTTACCCTGTGCGGGATCGGTTTCTATCACAATTTGTCCCAGATTGAAGGCTTTTTCGTTTACTAGTAAATGGCCACTACCTCTCTCTGAATCTCTTCCGGTATCACAGACATATACCACTGATTCGGCTAATCCATACCCAGTGGCCAAGGCAGCCTTTTTTAATCCATATTTTTGAAAAGTTTGATAGAAATACTCGTAATCATCGACATTAATGGGTTCCGCCGCATTAAAAATATGATACAAATTACGGAGATCAATCATGGGTGGACTCTCTAATTCTCTCCATTTTCTGGCCATAAATCGATACATAAAATGGGGACCTTGTATATGAGTGGCATGATATTTCGCGCAGATAGGTAAAAAAGCGTTTGGACTTCGGATAAATGTAAAAGGTGACATAAATATACTTGTCCAACCATAATAAACTGGACATAATCTGGCGCCTAATAAACCAAAATCATGATATTGTGGTAGCCAACTAACGTTAATACTGTATTCCAGAAACAGTGTTTTTTTAATAGTGAGTAGATTATGTAACAAATTACGGTGAGTTATTTCTAAGGGAGTAGGATCAGTAATAGTTCCAGAGGTACATTGGATAAAGGCTACATCATCTAAATTAATTAGAGGCGAGATCCATTTATCTTGATACGTCCGTAATTGCTTACCATATAACTTATCGGTTTGTATCCAATTTAATTTAGGCCATGATATACCAAAAAAGGATTTAATAGTGCCCATCATACTGGCTTGATAATACTCACTATTGGTGAGAACATCCTTTACTCCACATTGTTTAACTATATTGGAAAATTGGATTAGGTCTTTTTTTAAATAATGAGGATTGGGAGGATAGACTGAAATGGGAATCATTCGTGCTTTCAGACACGCAACAAAACTTACCAGAAAATCTGTTCCTGTTGGATAAACCAGAAGTATTTTTTTTCTACCTTCACTTTGTCTAAAACGAAATTTATCGACCAGATAATAGGCTAAATTATCCGTCACGTTTTTGAATTCGAGGTAGGTATATGTTTCTGCTTCGTCTAATTCTTCATCTAAATAGGTATACATACGTCTTTCTGGATGAATATATGCCCATTCATCTAATTTAGTGAGAAAAGTTTCCGATGGTTGGTCGGTAAAATTCATTATAAATAATATACATAATTGTTTATAATCTTTTAAATAATAATACGTAATAAGATAAACAATATCCATAATCCCATATTAATCAATAAAAACACAACTTAGAAGGGGTTCAAAAGGGGAAACAGTGGTTCCCCTTATAAGTATTTAAAAATAAAATAAATATTATATTCATACCAATGAGCATATCCAAAGAGCAAGTAAATAAATGGAAATACGATTTTGAAAATGACCAGCATAACCGCGTGATGCAGAATGTCATTTCCGCCAATTCCCTCCGATCACTCTACACACAACGATCCGTATATCAACAATATAATCACTTATTTTCCAATACGGTCAAACCTAATGTTAAAATTACCAACCAAAAATCTAGTGGTAGATGTTGGATGTTTGCTGGTCTTAATGTTGTAAGGAGACCCTTCATGGAAAAACATGATCTGAAGGAATTTGAATTTTCTCAAAGTTACCTATTTTTCTGGGATAAGCTAGAAAGATGTAATTATTTACTTGAATGTGTCTTGGATACAAAAGATACGAAGGTTAGTGATCAAACCGTTCAATATTTACTCAATGATCCCACGTGTGATGGAGGTCAATGGGATATGTTTGTCAATTTAGTAGAAAAATATGGAATGGTTCCAAAATCATGTTTTAATGAAAGTTATTACAGTAGTAATTCTGGATTAATGAATGCTATTTTGAAAAAGAAATTTCGAGAATATGCCTTGAAATTGCGTGTTTCTGAAAATCCAACAGAAGACAAACACCGATTCTTACAGGAATATTATAACCTATTATGTAAATTTTTAGGAACACCACCTTCCAATTTTAACTGGGAATATACAAATTCCAAAGGAGAATATCAATGCGTTAAAAATCATACCCCTCTCGAATTTTACAAAAATATGGTGCCATTTAACTACAAGGAATATATTTGTGTAGTTAATGATCCCAGAAATGAACACGCATTCGACAAACTGTATACAGTCAAATATTTAGGAAATGTGGTGGAAGGTAACCGGGTTAAATATTTGAATTTACCTATTGACGATTTAAAACAATTGGCGATTAAGAGTATCGATGCCAATGAAGCTGTTTGGTATGGATGTGATGTCGGTAAATGGATGCACAGTGAACAGTGTGCTATGGATCTAGATCTCGTTAATTTTGGGGATTTATTGGGAACAGAATTTCCTATGGGCAAGGAATCTAGATTATTATCGGGAGATTCCCTAATGACACATGCTATGGTATTAACAGGATACAATCGCAGTTCATCAAGTTCAAGTGTTCGTGAATCAGAAAAAGTAACTGTAGACAGATGGCAAGTTGAAAATTCTTGGGACACTAAAGGTCCAGCAAGTGGTTTTTATGTCATGACTGATAAATGGTTTGATCAATATACATTTGAAGTTGTAGTTAATAAGAAATATTTGAGTGACGCTCAACGGGAATTATTAACTAGCAATGAAATTACAGAGTTAAAACCTTGGGACCCGATGGGTAGTCTTGCTTAATAAACAAAAGCATAAATTATATAAAATATATTTTATAGATTAATTAATATTAGTCAAGTAAATTAATATTAATTTTCCCATTATATAATAGTAATATCCATGTCTGAATTAACAGGTGGTAATACAGGGTATTGTTATATAGAAAATCAATTTACATATATGAGTTTATCAACAATTTCACTTAATGCGGATACTTTATATACCTACTATTTATACAAAGATTTAAAAATTCCTTGGAAAATTGACAATACGTTTTTAAGAAATATTACTTGGTCAAAACAAAATAACATACCCGATTCATTATTGCAACCAGCTGGAAAAACGTTAAAAGTAAGTATCGCTATTGGAACTAAGAATATGACCTGTGATGGAAAAGTTTATTTTGGTAGACTATATTGTTTATCGGATGGGGAATGTTGGCAAGTTACTCAATCCAGAAAAGAATTTTTTATTGGTGATCCTAATTTCACTGGAATTTATCCTAAAAATGGAATCAGTTTAAGTCTACAATCTAGACCAGAGAATATACAGCTTAAACAATGGATCAGAGGAAGGTGCTTATCACGCTCCGCTAATATATTTGATTACATACCTCAAGACGTAGTCAATTACATCTTAGATTTTCTTTATAGTTATTGGTTAGTGCCCAACTTTGTTCATGTATCGGATGATTTATTTGTTTAACATTTGTATTCTCTTATACAGTAGGAATCCATGATAAATAGCGGTACTTATGCCCAAAAATACAGTTAACTGTAACACTTTTTCATTGATTTTATTACCTTGTAACGCAGCATATCCTATATAAGCTAACAATGGACCTACAAAAAGAATATGAAACAAGTAAACGAATTGTATATAACTAATCATGATAACTATTGTAATATATAATAAGATTATAATTGTCTATCAATACAATATACATCTGAAAAATATCCAGAGAAATTAATAATGGTATTACGACAAGTATTATACAAACGCGCTCCTCTTCTGTACATACCTCGAAATAAAATAAAAGTTTGATAAACTGGTGTTTTAGGAATTTCTGTGTGATAATTTTTTGAAATACTGCTCAACATTCCTATTTCAGACACTGGAATAAAACTAGCAATATGATTTTTTAATTCTATAGGTAAATAAATTTCAGAAATCATTTTCGGTATACACCGTTTATAATAAATAAATAGATATTTCTATAAGTAATTAAATATTTATAGATAGATCCCGCCTTTTATTCTAAAATTCCAATCACGTATCTTGGAAAAAATTTAAGAGCAATATCCATATCGTGATAACTAATACTATACCATTCGTCCGTATAATCTTTACCTAATCCACGAAGAATAGATTTCCCACCTGGATGACTATCAATCCAATCGGTCACATTTAATACATATCCATCAATCGAGATCCATGCATCATCGGTGGTATTGTGTGTAGAGACCTCCTCAATGGAAAAAGTCGGTAATTTTTTTCTTCCAGTAATTAAATCATTACCTCCCTGTTGGTTTTCTAAAATGAGGTTAATGGCGTCTTCTGCGGTTTCTAAAGATCCCTCTACCCATGCCTGTCTCTTAGAATATGTTTCACCCACAATATATAAATTCTGATGGGGAAAAGGTTGTAAAATTTGAGAGTATAGTCGATCAGAATTATAACCGGGTCTATAAAAATGTGCACCATCTTCCCAATAATGAGGTTTTAAGTACACTGGTTCTGGAATATCTTTTTCAGGAAATAATTGGTGTAAATATCCACTCAAATCTTCATCGAGTCTATCAAGAAGAACAGAACTCTGCCAAAAATCTGCCATATAACTATCTGAATAACTAATCATGATTAATCCCCTCTCATAATTAATAGGTATAATATATTGTAATGGATTATCAGTAGTTATTTTTGGTAAATCATGAAACCAAACTTTACCTGACTCAGGGTTGATAGGATAAATAGCATAAATTCGCATGAGGGCATGTCCAATAACTGAATTAAGTTTAGGGTAAATAGGACGCAAATGTTCCATTTTCATTAAGGTTTTTTTAGTCATAGCTAATATTAAATTATCAGATTCAATATACTCTTTCCCACTCATATTTTGAAGTTCTACTTGATAAATACCATTGTGAAATTTATATCCCGAGCAATTAGTTCTTAGAAACATTTTACCACCCATATTTTTTATTTCTAAAGATAGGATATCGGTAACTTGACTTTGACCACCACCAAGAACGTAATATTGATTATTGCTACTAAAATCACTGCTAAACATTCTTACTCCATCATAGGCATTAAGTTCAATAAGTTCTGAAATGTATCCAAAAGAGTCATACAAAAATTGACAGGCATCGTGCGAAAGAGTTAATTGAGCCAAATTAAAAAAAGACATAGATTGTAAATGTTGGTCACTTATTTTTCGACCTGCTTGTAATATCATATTTATTAAAAATGTGCTATCTAATTTTTCATTATTGTTTACAAAATAAGTTTCTAGTCCAGTTTCTCTATTATACCATTGAGCACCTCTTAAAACTGGATATTTTTTATTAGGAATTTTAATTAATTGATGATCAAGGCCAAGTTCACGGAGTAAATTTAAATATTTATGATGTATATTCGCAATTCGACCCGCTCCCACCTCATACACTGTATTTTTATCTACATGATGACTTAAAACTCTTCCTCCCCAATAAGATTTTTTTTCAATAATAGCTACATTTTGACCTTGCTGGCATAATTTGTAGGCTGAATATAAACCGGCTATTCCACCCCCAACAATTATAGTATCAAAATACATTCTTAATATATAGTAAGAATATTTTACAGTAAAAAGACACTTATTTAATTGGTAATGTATACATCTCATTAATCCAATGTTTATTTACTCCATCATAAACCGCAAAGTGAATATGAGGATCATAAAAATTATCCTCCTCTTTATATCCTATAGGTCTTTCTACAAAAACGGTAGCTTTGCCCATTTGATTTAATTTAGTAATTCCACTATTACAATAATTACCATAAGCATATTCCGCTCCACAAGTGTTGGCTTTTATACAGGGATGATCTTTACCAACCACTTGTTTCATAAATTCGCTATCTGTTGCCCAATAGTAAATAGTTCTTTTAGCTAATTCCGGCACATGGATATCCACCATTTCAACATTATCCATACTTGGCATATTTTCAAGAGGTACTAGATTTGTTCTTCCTGCTTTAGTAATCCAACTAGGTTTATCTTCTTCTTGAGAGAAAGCGGTTTTAAATTTATTTTTATCACAGGCAATACATATTTTTTTACCAGACATCTGTATATAATATATATATATATATATATATTTGATATAGTAAATAATTAGTTTTAAAATTTACCTTATTTAAATGTATTAAGCACTTAAAATTAAAATTAAAATATGTAATTAATATCACACTTATATAATAATGAGTGTCCTCAAATTAGTGAAAAACCAGATACGAAACGCCGCCAGTATATGTAATCTTCATCCGGATGTATATACTATTCTTTCTAAACCCAAAAATGTCATTAAGCTTAATTTCCCTGTTAAAATAAAAGGTAAAACAGAGATGTTTACCGCTTATCGTTCACAACACAATGATATTTTGGGTCCATATAAAGGTGGCTTAAGATTTAGTTCTATGGTCGATGAAAACGAAGTGAATGCTCTATCACAGTGGATGACCATGAAATGTGCCCTTCAAGACTTGCCTTATGGTGGAGGCAAAGGAGGAGTATGTTTAGATGTAAATGATTACACTGAGGCTGAATTAGAAAAAATTAGTAAAAAATTTGCGAGGAGATTATCTCATTATTTAGGAGAATATCGTGATATTCCAGCACCCGATATGGGAACAAATTCACAAACTATGGATTGGATGATGGATGAATACAACCGCGTTAATAAATCTAAAATGATGTCTTCCAATATCAAGGGTGTCTTTACAGGAAAATCAATTATTAGTGGAGGTAGTTTAGGTAGGGAAGAATCTACCGGAAGAGGTGTAGCAAGAATGGTTGCTGAGTGGGCAAATAAAAATGGAGAAAGTTTAGAGGGAAAAAATTTTATCATTCAAGGTTTTGGTAATGTTGGCTCTTTTGCGGCTCAATTTTTGACATCCTATGGAATGAATTTAGTAGGTATCGCTGATTATACAGGACATTATTTGAATCCAAATGGATTTAATGTATCTGAAATCAATAATCATATCCTGGATAATGGTTCTCTGAAAGATTTAGACAGTGAGTTTCAAGCGGATGAAATTATTCCCGTCAGTAAATTAGATTTTTATACACACCCTTGTGATGTCGTAATTCCCGCTGCTTTAGAACTACAAATAGGTAAAGCGGAAGCTGAAGGTATGAATTGCCAACTTATTGTTGAAGCTGCCAATGGACCCACAGATGAAGAAGCAGACAAAATTTTAATGGACAGACATATTGAAGTTATTCCAGATATCTTGGCAAATTCCGGAGGTGTATCCGTCAGTTATTATGAATGGTTACAAAATAATAGACACGAATATTGGGATATTGATACGGTCAGAGAAAAGTTAGATTCACGCATGGGTCGTGCTTACAATAAAGTTATCGATGTTCGTGACGAATATAATTGTGATTTACGAACAGCTTCGTATATTTATTCATTGAAAAGATTAGAGAATGCGTATCTAAGCAGGGGTTTACATTCATTGTAAAGTATCGATAACATTAAATAATAAATGAATATTTTGATGAGGAACAATCAATAATAGATCAAATAGCTTATGAGATAAATCATTTAATTTATAATCTATTTTATTAGTAAAAGTCCACCTAATTATTAATCGCTGTATATCAGATATTATAGGGTTTTGGTGACGCGATGGTCCATATTTATCAATGAAACATTCTACATTTTGTTCACTAAAATTAGTTGTCATGTAATATAATTCCATTCATGATATACTTTTAAATAACGTATTTAAAGAAAAGCTTCTGATAAATATCAATACCTAAAAGAATTTAAAGGTATTGTTCGAATTGGATATATCATGAAATACTTGATATGTGTATTTATGTCATTGAGTGTGTTCGCATCATACTCTTTGTCAATTGCTAATGCGACCGATACTACTAGATTTAACAATTTTTTACAAAAATATGGTAAAAGATATAATAGCTTTGAGGAGTTTGATCGTAGATTTGAAATATATACCACAAATAGTGAATTTATCGAACAACATAATCTCCATAATAATGAATTTAAACTGGCTGAAAATCAATTTACTGATTTAACCCACGAGGAATATCGAGATCAATTTACTTGGAATTCTAAATTAGGACAATATCAATGTCCTATAAATCATCAATTAGAACAAAGCGATACTCAAAGGGATATTCCAGAAGAAATTGATTGGAGAAATAATGGTGCAGTAACTCCCGTTAAAAATCAAGGTCAGTGTGGATCTTGTTGGGCGTTTTCATCTACTGGAGCAATAGAGGGTTCAAACGCTATTGTCAATGGCAATTTAGTTAGTTTATCTGAACAACAATTAGTGGATTGTTCCAGAAATGATGGTAATAATGGATGTAATGGAGGTATAATGGATGATGCTTTTGAATTTGCGATGAAAACGGGATTGTGTTCGGAACAAAATTATTCTTATCAAGGTTCAGATGGAACTTGTCAAAAATGTCCCGGATTAATTAAGGTGGATAAGTGTTACAATGTTCCGCAAAATAATGAATTAGCGTTAAAAGTGGCAGTAAGTCTTCAACCAGTATCAATAGCCATTGAAGCAGATAAGCCAGCATTTCAGTTCTATTCTCATGGAGTTTTTAATGGAACTTGTGGCACTAATTTAGACCATGGAGTTCTAATTGTAGGATATGGATCAGAAAATGGTCAAGATTATTGGTTAGTTAAAAATTCATGGGGTAATACATGGGGTGACCAGGGATATATTAAAATAGCCAGAACCGAAATAACAAATTCTAGAGGTCAATGTGGAGTTGCGATGACTCCAAGTTACCCCATCGTTCAAAAGCTGTCTGAAGTCTATTTATAATACAATTAAAACTATCAATAGATGGTTCGATACATGAATAAAATAAAAGTTAGTATAAATTTTTATTTTATTTTGTCAGTATACATATATTAAAATGGAAATTAAGAGTGAATATGGATATGTCTTACTCATTGCGGTCTTACTGTATCTTCACCAACAACTGGTGCTTGTGATTCCGGTTATTAAACACCGACAATCAACAGGTATTAAGGCACCTACACTTTATCCAAGAGATAGTGAAATATCAAATCTAAAATTATCTAGTGAACAAGTAAATCAATATTTAAGAGCACAAAGAGCACATCAAAATAATGTTGAACTAACGTCTGTATTTATGCCTTTGTTTCTAATTGTTGGTTTATTTGAACCAACACAGGCTGCTATAGCAGGTGCTATAGTATTATTATTTAGGGTTCTAGGTGGAATAGGTTATTTACATGGCAAAAGAATGATAGGTGCTGGATTTCATATTGGTGAATTATATATAATATACCTCGCATTTAAGATTGCTTTTGGATATATAACTGGTCAATATTCAACTAATACAGAAATGATTGGAGGAGAAGTGGATCATACTAAATTTTATAACGATTATAATGCTTCAGATTCCTTATAAGGATTATCACATATTATTTGATACCAGTCTCTATAAATAAGCCCTTGAATACATAATCCCATAGAGAATCCAAAAATATAAGGCGGAACATATATGTAAAGTCGGGATATACAGATAATAAAAAAAATAATCCAATGATGAATATGTATAGCTTTTTGACGAGAGTAAGGTATAATTATCATACCTTTGTATAAAATAGGATATATAGTTGGGCAAATAGCGGGATATTGTCCCTCTTTAGTTGGTAAAAGACAAATGCTAAAAATAATGGACAATAGGATACCTACCAATAATTCATTCATTAATTACTATATGATAAGAGAATTAAATATCATATTCTAATTACTAAACGTTTGAAAAATTTAAATTTTTTATAGATATATAATAATTATATCATGTCCTATATGGTTATGAATAATAATGATTTAAGAAGAATAATTTTCTCCTATTTTCGAAAGGAACCAGAAGTATTATGTTGTTCATGTAAAAAAGTATGTGTATGGGACAAAAAAATAATCAGAAGATATATCCAAATTCCAGTTAAAGATCATTTTATTGTATATAAACAATGTTTAGAATGTCATTGGAGAGCTCAAACTATGGATATATTAGGAAGATAATAAATATATTTAAAATTATTGTGAAGGAAGGGGATTATTATAATCTAATATATATACATTTTTATATCTATTTTTTAATATGAATAACTCTTCGTCACTTTCGAAGTGTTTTATATGGTCAGATCCAATAAATATACGATGTACATGTTCATGACTTCCTCCTATTGTCCCAACACCCCAATTATCTCCACCAGAACTATTATGATACATAATAGAGTTAATCATATCCCCGAGACTAGAAGTCTCATCGAACCATTCACAATCTGTTCCAGTAATAGCTGTCCAACAACTATTACCATTATATCCCAAAATTATATCTTCATATCCTTTGACTATTTTATTGCGATTGGTCATCCTATTGTTCTTCCACCAATTATTTATCCATTCACCATCCATATCTCCTTCACTACACCTAAGTGTTTTCCAACTATTTCTATATTTTTGTAAAGATTTTTGAAGACGAACTTTTCTAAGTTGTTCCTTATTACTCTCTTTAATTATATCTACTTCAGTTGATTCTAAATTTTTACCTAATTCCTTTAAAAGTATTTCTCTATTTGTTTTTGATAAGTTAGCTAAATAAAGATTGATATTAATATCATTTTGCGTTTCTATAATAGATGTCATTAAGATTTATATTATAATTTGTATCAAATATAATAATTAAATCAAATTTACAATTATTTATATACATCCGATACAATGGTAATTAAATTTTATATTTCTATTTATCTATCAATAATTTATTTCTCAATAGATATATAATGGATTTATCTAAATTACATCATTTATTAACAATTGATTCTCCATCAGGTATGGAAAATACAATGATTAAATATTTAAAAGGTTTTAACACTCATAACTTTCAATTAATAGAAAATTTATCAAGTGACCATAACCTGACTTTCTATTTAGATAATGGTTCAAAAAAGACTATGTTAATTGACGCCCATGTTGACGAAATAGGGTCAAGAGTAAAGAATATTACTTCTGATGGTTTTCTCTTAGTTAAACCTTTCGGAAGTGATCCAGAACATCTTTATGGTAGACCAGCTAAAATTTACTCACATAAAAAGGACGAAATATTACCAGGAGTTTTCTTAATTGATCCTGTTCATTTAAAAAAAGTAAGGAATCGATCAGGTGATATACTTAATCAAGAATTATTATATGTAGATGCTGGATTTACTAGCAAAGTTGACGCAGAAAAATATATTACTATTGGTGATTTTGTTTTACCAAATTATCCTATCTTTAAAATGGGTAGAAAAAAACATTTACTGACCTCAAAGGCTTTATTACACCTTTTAAAAATTGTATTTTATCTCGCGAACAACCAATATGTCCTTCAAAAT
>JACLAC010009804.1_pt1 | contig 31752 bp, 23 predicted proteins | sample 8027881 | NCBI WGS metagenome assembly JACLAC01 (sample SAMN15725517, study PRJNA655200) | protist metagenome | isolation source: fluorescence activated cell sorting (FACS) single amplified genomes of... | place: Spain: Blaines Bay Microbial Observatory, Mediterranean Sea | collected 2016-01-19 | reverse complement strand
TCCGGCCTTCAGCGAGTCATCAGTCACGACGATCAGAAGTTGGCGGGAAGTCAAAACGCAAGTTGGGTGGTACGAGGCAAACTCGAAACACACCGTACGAAGTGCAGCGAAACAAAGAGTTGGGCACCTACGTGTCGGAGAGAATTCGGGTTTCGAGATCAGCTTCGTTTCTACTTCAGACTCAGCCGATGCTGAAGTCATTTTGGCCGGTTTCCTATAAAGACCCGGAGACTGGTTTAAGGCGAGGCAGACGTACCTGAAACTCGGGGAGAGTTGTGGCGCTGACAATGAGGAAGAGCCAACCGAACATAAAATATCAGTGCAGCTCTGATTCGATGGTGTTTTCCTTGAGTCGTCCAAATGAGGGCTGCACCAAACGCAACAGTTACGAATCCGTTGAAAAAGTGTCTCCACCGATAAGGTGAAAACGGCCGTATTCACAAGGCGTCACCTGGTCGTCGCATTCCTTACAGGATGTCGTGAAAACAGCCTGGCGATAAAAGTGTAAGTTGATATGCCGGACTAATTTGGCCAATAATCGAACGATTCCTCGCATTAAACCATGCACCGCCCGCCTTGCAGCCGACAATTCGTCCCACCCTCGCCGCTTCCTCGGAGTTCTTCAGATGTTATCGCGACTGCCACTTGCGATTGCTCTCTTTGCCGCCTTGTTGACATCGCTGTGCTCAAATTCTGCGCGAGCGGCTGACGGGAAAGTGGGGATCGAGTACTTCGAAAAGCACATTCGGCCAGTTCTCGTTTCAAAGTGCTACGAGTGTCACTCGTCGAGTTCCAAAGAGCCGAAGGGGAACCTGCTGCTGGATACTCGCGAAGGAATCCGGATGGGCGGCGACTCTGGCGAAGCCGTTGTTCCCGGCAAGCTTTCTGACAGTGTGCTACTGGAAGCGATCAGGTGGGAAGGCCTGGAGATGCCGCCCGGGGAGCAGCTTCCGGCAGAGACAATCGCGAAATTCGAACAGTGGATCAAAATGGGAGCGCAGGATCCTCGCGACGGAAAGGCCGCGTTGATTCGGCGCGAGATCGATTTCGAGAAGGCTCGTAACTTCTGGGCTTTTCGACCGATCGCCAATCCTGAATCGCCAACAGTAGACAGTAAATGGCCGCGTACAGAGATCGACCGATTCGTCGCCAGGAAGCAGGCCGAACGAGACGTGGCACCGGTTGAAGATGCTTCCGCTCAAACACTGGCTCGGCGAATCTATTTCGACTTAATAGGACTGCCTCCAACTACAGATCAGGTTTCTGAGTTCGAACGCCAAGCTGAAAAAAGTCTTGCGATCGCCGTTGAGCAAACTGTGGATGAATTGCTGGCGTCACCTCACTTCGGTGAGCGGTGGGGCCGGCATTGGATGGATGTCGTACGGTACGGCGAGTCAACCGGCATGGAGCGAAACGCGACGTTTCCTTATGCATGGCGATACCGCGACTGGATCATTCGATCCTTCAACGATGACAAACCGTACGACCAGTTTATTAAGGAGCAGGTAGCTGGCGACTTGCTGCCGCACGAATCTCCAGAGCAACGCCGAGAGCAACTGATGGCGACAGCGTTCCTCGCCATCGGTCCAAAATCGCTGAATGAAACGAACGACGAAGCCTTTCTGATGGACGTCGTCGATGAGCAGATTGATGTCACCACGCGAGCGTTCATTGGGCTGACCGCTTCGTGTGCCCGCTGCCACGATCACAAGTTCGATCCGATTCCTCAGAAAGAGTACTACTCGCTGGCTGGCATCTTCCGCAGCACGAAAACGTTTTACGGAACGGACGCATCCAACGGAAATCGCAATCCAAGCCGACTGCTCAGCATCGCCGCGGACGGGGCTGTTTCTCAAATTGCGACTAAAGGGACCGGCAAGGGATCATCTGCTGGAGCCATTCAAAAACAACTGAAGTCAGAACGGGCGAAGTTGAAACGATACGAAGCCCAGCTGAAGAAGAATCCAAGAGCGAAGAATATCAGTATTCAAAAGAAAAAGTCTGAGACGCGGGTCGAGCAACTTACACGACGGATGAAAGATCAGCAGGCGCAGGCTGTCGGAACAAAAGGCGGTTATCAAACGATGGCCGTTCTCGATGCAGCATCACCTGACGACACGCAGTTGCGAATCCGCGGCGAAGCGAACGACAAAGGTGACACTGTTTCGCGAGGCTTCCTGACGATCGGCAGCATTGGTCACATCCCGGAACTCGATCCCTCCACAAGTGGCCGGCTGACGCTGGCCGAATGGCTGACTCAGAACGATAACCCCCTGACTGCTCGCGTCGCCGTTAACCGAATCTGGCAGCACCTCTTTGGTCGAGGCATCGTTGGAACGGTCGACAACTTCGGAGCGAACGGCAATCGACCGACGCATCCGGCACTTCTCGATTGGCTGGCGTCAGATTTCAAAGCCAACGACTGGTCGATCAAACACACCATACGCCGGATCACGACGAGCCGTGTTTATCAGTTAGGCAGCGAACAAAATTCCGATGCGGAATCAATCGACCCTGCCAACTATCTGTTATGGCGAGCGAATCATCGTCGACTCGAAGCGGAATCAATCCGAGATGCCATGCTTGTTGTTAGCGGAAAGCTGGATGCTGAACCGGGTAACGGTTCGGTCGTCATGGTGGCAGGCAACGGAATCATCGGTCGAAATGTTCGGCCAGACCGACTCTCAACTAGCGACACTAAGCGAAGCGTCTACCTGCCCATCGTTCGAGGTTATGTGCCCGAGATTCTGAAAGTGTTTGACTTTCCGGAGCCGAGTATGATTAATGGAAGCCGAGATGTGACAACCGTCGCGACCCAAGCGCTTTACATGATGAACAGCGATTTTGTCACCGCTCAAGCTGAAGCCTTTGCCGATAGAGTGCTCGGCGAAGACGCTGATTCTGAGAAGGATCGTGTCGATCGAGCATGGCAGATTGCTCTCGCAAGGCTGCCTTCAGAAGCAGAACGAAACGAAGCTCTGTCATTTATTGAGCAAACATCGGAGTCTTTCGAAACGAGCGAATTTGTGAACGATCGCCTTCAGAAAGCGTGGACGAGTCTCGCTCAGTCGCTCTTCGCTTCCGCGGAGTTTCGATACGTCGAATAAACATCAATTGAAACCAGATATCACCAGCCGGAACCGGCAGAGCAACGCTTCGGCAACAATCAGTTACACGGCTCGGAAACTCACTATGTTTGAGATCACTCGTCGCAATGCGTTGAAATCCGTCTCGTGTGGATTTGGCTATCTTGCTTTTGCGGGGCTTGCTCATGCAACCGCCGAAAAAGATCAGCAGTCTTCGAATCCGTTACTGCCGAAGCCGCCGCACTTTGAGCCGAAAGCCAAGCGCGTCATCTTCCTCTGTATGCGTGGAGGACCATCTCATGTTGACACGTTTGATTACAAGCCGTCGCTGAAGAATCACGCAGGAAAATCGCCCGGGGATGCGGCGAAGGGGCAGAACTCGCAGAAAGGCCGCAAGCTGCTGCCGTCGCCGTGGGAGTTCAAACCACGCGGTGATAGCGGGCTGATGGTCTCGGATCTTTACCCACATCTTGCAGAGCATGCCGACGAGCTGTGTGTCATCAACGGAGCGTGGACGGACATTCCGAACCATCCACAGGCGCTGGTTCAGCTTCATACGGGGAACTTCCAGTTTGTCCGACCTTCGATGGGAGCGTGGGCTTTGTACGGGCTGGGGACGGAAAATCAGGATCTGCCCGGTTTCATCACGATCAAACCACCAGCGCGACTCGGGGGATCTCAGAACTACGGTGCGGCATTTCTGCCAGCCGTTTACCAGGGAACGCAAGTGGGTGGCCAGGGCGAATCACTCAGCAAAGTCCAAATCGGGAACATCCAGAACGCTCAGCTTCCCAAAGACGTTCAGCGAAAGCAGATCGACTTCGTGCAGTCGCTCAATCGAAACCTTGCTGATCGGCAGCCACAGAATTCGCAAATCGACGGTGTCATCGAGTCTTATGAACTTGCGTTCCGTATGCAGTCGGCTGTTCCTCAGGTCATGGATACTTCCAGCGAGACTTTGCAGACGCATAAGAAGTATGGCATCGGTAAATCGCAGACCGATGACTTCGGCCGAGCCTGTTTGATGGCTCGTCGTTTTGCCGAGTCAGGCGTGCGGTTTATCGAACTGACTCACGAAGGCTGGGATCAGCACAAAGCTCTGAAGTCAAAGTTAACTTCCAACTGCGGCGCGACAGACCAGCCAATCGCGGCACTGATCTCCGATCTCAAAGAACGAGACATGCTGAAGGACACACTGATCGTCTGGAGTGGCGAGTTTGGCCGGACCCCCGCCGTCCGCAATCAAGACGGTCGAGACCACAATGCGACCGGCTACTCAATGTGGATGGCCGGCGGCGGAATTAAAGGCGGCATGAACTACGGAGCGACCGACGAGTTCGGAATTTCAGCCGTCGACAACAAGTTCCACGTCCACGATTTCCACGCCACAACCCTGCACCTGCTCGGCCTTGACCACACAAAGCTCACCTACCGCTATGCCGGCCGCGACTTCCGCCTGACTGACGTCTACGGAAACGTTCCGAATGACATTCTTAGCTAGGATTTTATGCTGCCGTAGATAGCCAACGTCAGCGGTCGTCCGTTTACCATCGACAAGGAACGGTGATGTCATCACGGTCAAAATCAAACTGACGCCGGATCTTTCAACAGAATGTATTTCCGACTTGAGCCTGGCCGTGAGCCGGAGTTTCCTTGCTGGCGAACTGCTGCCCAGCCGCCGACATTGAGCTGAAGACCGAAAATGATAATCAGAATCATCGAGTCGAAGGCGATAGCCACAACGAACTGACGCGTGATCGCATCGACGCCGTACAATTAAAAGGTTGTGGCACAAAATGACGCGACAATGTTGTTCAACATCGGGTTAAACACGGTAACTGCGACAATGCTTAACAGTGCATGCAACCCCCATTACTTCACCCCACCCGAGAAGTGTTCTCGATTGTAAAAATTTGTCCTGAAAGCAATGAACAATCTCGTCAGGGATGCTGCACCAAATATTTGAACTTAGGCTTCAAAAATTCTGCCAGCACCGGCGAGTGTGAAAGAGAGTCCGAAGAGGACTGCAACTGCGGAAGCGTCGATGAATCTGAAAATTTGGACGGTCACTTTGTATTCAGTTTGTCCATTCGTAAAAGTTTATAGAGGTGTCTGAAAGCGTAACTTCGATTTTCAGTGGCAAAATACAGGCGATTACTTCATCCCAAGTTCAGTCTGTGAGACATTTAGCCGCAAATATTCTCTGCCGCCGGAGCGGATGATGATCTGGCCGGGGAAGAAGCGGTCTTCAAACTGGTCGACGGTGCCGAAGTAGATTTCGCATTCCTCGGCGTCTTCTGTGATCTGGCAGGACATTCCGACAAAAGCGGCCGGATTGCGGGCGAAATACCAGCGGGTTTCGACACCGGTCAGCGTGGTGACCAGGACGTCGACCATCTCGCCGGTCAGGTCCAGTGGTTCGCTGCCGAGGTAGTAGAACTCAGAGAATCCATCGGCCTGTTTCTGCAGCATCAGGCGAAGATGGTGCATCGCGACCAGGAGTCCACCGCTGCCGGGCGGTTCGTCAAGGAAGTCGGAACTGTCCAATGGTTGGAAGAAGACATCGTTTCGCATCTGCAACCCGAGGCCTTGATCACTAAGCGTCAACGAAAAGTCGTCACCGTCACCGGTCTGGCCGGTTATTTTCCACAAGCCATTCAGATTTGAAAAATCGCCCCACCGAATCACCAGTGGAAGTAATCGTTTCTGTTCCTGTTCATTGAACCAGTGATTCGCGAAGCCGGCCTTCTTTACGAACATGTGCTTGTAGGCTTCCGGCGTCGTGTCCTTTTTTTCTTTTGCTGGATTTTCCTTGTGAGGATTCCTGGGCGGGCTGCCGGGACCCTGTTTTGGCATCATATCGGCTTTTGTATGAACGCCTCGCAGTCGAGCCTTTATCGAATACTTCTGCTCATCTCGACGATACGTTAAAGGAAGCCGCCAGCCTTTCGGATAGATGCCCAGCACATTCTTGAACTGATTGACGGATCGAACATTGCGACTCGCAAACGACACGATTTCGTCATCAAGCCGTAAGCCCCGGCGATAAGCCTCTGAAGATTCGAGAATGCTGGAGACGACGACTCGCCCATCGCCGTCGGACGTGACTGTTGCTCCCAGAGTCGCATGATCCACGATTCGTCCACTGCGAAGGTGGTCGAGAAAGTGCATGATCTGATTGATCGAAATGGCGTAGCCGGCACCGGAGTTCACCCGCCCGCGTTTTTCAAATGAACCTCGCCCATTGATTCCAATCAGTTCGCCTTCGTCGTTGAACAAGGGGCCTCCGGAATTGCCAGGGTTAATCGAAGAGTCGACCTGAATGCAGTCTGCGTATTCGAGAAACGACCCTGCCGGGTACTGATAGCGATGTACTCCGCTGACGATTCCGTAGGTCACCGTCGGATGAAAATCGGTTGCCAGTAGAAACGGGTTACCGATGGCGTAAGCCCAGTCTCCGACTTTGACCTTGTCGCTGTCGCCGATTGTCGCAAATGGAAAGTCGTCCCGACCGAGCAGCTTGATCAGTGCGACATCGCCGGTTGGGTCGATGCCGACGATGACCGCGTCGTAGAGGACTCCATCGTTGAGCCCGCACTTCATGAAGTCGCCCGACCCGCTGGTCACATGGAAGTTGCTGAGTGCGTAACCGTCGGCATTGATGACGACGCCTGATCCACCGCCCTGGCCGCCGTTTCCGAAAATGGCCACTACAGCGGGGGAGATCTTCTTCAGCACGTTGACGCGTTTTTGCTGAGCTTTCACGACGACGGGCTCGGCTGCGTTCGCAGGTTGGTGAGTCCATCCCGCAAACATTGCCAGCATCGCGACAACCAACTGACGCAAAGTCACAGAGCTGCGAAGGTTCGCCAAGGTTTCTAAAGAGTTTTCAGGTAGTGTCGGGCAATGATTAGAGCGACCGGGCGTGTGCATTATGAAACTCGTGATCGAGTAAGATTGAGTTCTCAGGTCCGCCTCGGAGTTTCAGTGAGAGCTCCAAAGTTACGGCATTTTGTCTTTGCGCTTCTTCGCGTCAGATATCTCTACTTTAATAGTCGAGCTTCGGCCAGAACGAGATGGTCGCCAATATCACTTTCGACTTTTCCGTAGTCGACGAGAATTTCTAGAACAAACTTACCTGAGACATCCAGGTCCACTTCAAAAGGTGACTCGTCCTGAGGGGAGACGTTCTGCGTGAGTAAGCGTTCGCCATCGGCCGATATTTCAACGTGGACGTCGCCAGCGTAGCCGTGCTGAATTCCCATGAGAGACACAAACCGGCTGTGGTTGCCATTCAGGCGGTATTGCACAGTGGTTTTTGATCTGAGGCAGACGCCGCGAGCAAATGTCTGATTGCCAAGTTGAAGTTCGTCGCCCCAAACATCCTGATCATTTTTGAGCGGTGCCGCAGGATCGATGAATCGAAACTCATGTTTAAGGTCTCGCGGTTTAAGCGATGACAGCCAGGTCAGTTTATCAGCGCTGAAGTCGAAAAATCGAACGCTTTGTGTCGGTACGACAATCTTCGGCCCGGCGGTCAGTTGCAACGTGAATTTGGTTCCCTGGCTTACAACGGAACGGACGGCTAATCGGTCACCGCTGACGAGTTCAACGATGCCAGCCGTTTTTGATTCTTCCGACTGGCGTTGTCGCAGAATGACTCCGAAAATCCTGGCTCGTGGCACAGGGACGGTATCCCCGTCAAGCAACAGAAAGACGTGCGTATCGTTGATTTGGCTGACAACACCTGGAACAAAATCCAGCTTGTCCTGTTTGCGAAGGACGAGCCAGTCTTCGCGTCGTTCCCGTTCGAGGAGTTTTGCCCACTGGTCATCCAGGCTGCTGGGCGATTCGGCGAGCCGAATGTTCCCAATGGCCTCGCGAGGGATAGTCAAAGCTTCCATTGCTGCTGCGGCGATGGTCACTTTGTCGCCTTCAAGAGTGACTGAAGACGTACCGATGCGAGAGCCGTCGGTCAGAACGGTTCTATGAGGTGGTTTGGGAACTGGCTCGCCTTTGGTCTGCAGCTTTGCCTCAAGAATGCTCGACATGGCGACTTCGATTGGCTTTCCGCCGGCGACGATTTTCCAGGAAGTTCCGTCGGCCGACGTCAGACTTCCGACATGTCGTGTACCGTCGATGGTCGAGATTTCGACCTGAGGAGCGTCTACGATCGCCAGAAGCAACACCACTACAGATGCCGTCATCAATTCAGTCCTTGAGTATGTTCGCGTTTGCGTGAGCGGCTATCGCGAGCGGGTTTCCTGTCTTGCTGCGAGTTTGCGAAGATATTGCTCGATCGCATTGCGGTAGTGTGGAGGAAGTTCACGGTCGATCAGATTTCGCGCCTTTGTCTGTTGTTTAGGCGGCAAGGCACCCCAACCGGCCTTTCTCCCGATATCTCGTTCGTCGACTTCACCCGGCGCTGTCGATCCTTTGATGATGCTGTCCGGCGCGCCCTGCGGTGCACCTTGACCGTTGCCGCTCTGACTTTGGGATTGCTGCTGTTGTTCTTCGAGTTTCTTGATCAGCTCGTCCAAGCGTGAAACGATTTCTTCTTCTGTCTTCTGAACTTTAGCACCGCCTCGACCAAGTTTCAGACGTCGTTCAACGTCGGACATCATTCTCGACACTTCGTCGAGCGATTTTTCCTTGAGTTTCTCAAGGTCGGACTTCATGAGGTCTGCAACGGTCGAATAACGAACAGGAACGTCGGAAGTGTTCTCAAGGAGCTGCTTCAGAGTAGCTAAGCCTGCTTTCGCTTTGAGAAGGCGATGCTGGCACACGGCCTTGTGGAAAAAGTACGAAGCCGGGTCGATCAGTTGTTGTGGCTTCGTTTTCTCAAAGAGCGTGAGGGCTTCGTCAAAGAACTCTGCCTGAGTCAAAAATGTGCCAGCGTAAGCCTGCAGATTACTGGTGAAGAAGTCGCTGTTAGCGTCAGATTCCAGTATCGGCGAAGTTGGTGCAGCCACGATTCCAAATTGACATCGCTTGACGAGTTCGGCGACGGCGGGTTTGGCGAGACTGAATGTTCGAATTGTAAGTTTGTGAAGTTCTGCCGGGCGTTTCTGACTTTCGTCTGGTGCCCAAAGCTTTCCGATCGTGTCGATCAATGCTCGATCTTTCAGTCCTTGACCAGCAGCCCAGTCAAGTGAATGTGATCGAGCCTTCTCAGATGACATCGGCGCAAACAGTTCATCGTCGGCTGCAACAAGCGGATTCGGTTCCGTCATCGCCAAGCCAGGGCCCAGAACGATAAGCACTACAGAAAGGAGGCGTGTCAACACGGCGGTCTCCAGGAATACGGTCGCCGACTCTCCGGCCGGCCAGTCTGTAAAGCGAAAAGCGAATGATCCAGTGTAATGCCTTAACGGTTGCCTGGGGGAGGCCGAAGATCGAATTACCTCGCCCCGCGGAAATTGCTGGCGTCAGAGTGCGAGCTGTGACCGCAGTGGATCGCTTGCCAGAAACTCCTCGACCTCATTTCGAGTCGGCAGGGAAGGTATCGCTCCTTGCTGTGTTACTGACAAAGCTGCAGCCGCCATCGCGAACCGAGTTGCTTCGAGCAGTATTTTGCCTTCAGCCAGTCCGGTTGCCAAAGCCCCGTTGAAGCAATCTCCGGCTCCCGTTGCGTCGACCGCGTCGACAGCGAAAGCTGGAGTTAGACAAACGTCGCTCGAGTCGTCTTTCAGGATGCAGCCCTTGTCTCCTCGAGTAATGATGATCCGCCCGCTGCCTCGTTGTTGAAGCTGCTCGCACCAGATGCAGGCATCTTCGAGGTCCTTTATCTCATCCCAGCCGCTCAGCAACGTTGCCTCGGATTCGTTTGGAGTTAGAACGTCGACCAATTGCAGCACTTCGCGGTCGCATGCTTCCTCGTTCGCGGGTGCCGGATTCAAAATCGTAGTAAGGCCAGCAGCTTTCGCACGTTTCAGTCCGGCGATGACAGTTTCGATTGGCGATTCCAGGCAGGCGACGAACACGCTGGCTTCGGAAAAGAAGTCATCATCGATGCGGGCGACGTCGTCGGGCGATAACGCAGAGTTTGCTCCGGACGCGACGCTGATCTGATTTTCGCCGCGTTCGTCAACCATGATCAGGGCAACGCCTGTTGCATGATCATGCACCATGCGAATGTGCTGCGTGGCGATGTTCTCTTTGCGGAGTTCGCGGATGGCCCCTTTGCCGAAGTCGTCGTTGCCGACCGCTGCGATGAACCCAACCGGCAGTCCCGAAGTCCGCGCGGCAGACACGGCCTGATTCGCCCCCTTGCCACCGCTAGCCTTGTAGAAGCGTCCGCCGATAACGGTCTCGCCTGTTCCCGGAAGTTGAGGAGAGCTGATAACCAGGTCGGTATTGACCGAGCCAAGCACGATAATCTTTGGATGAGACACGCCGGGATTCCGGATTCAAAAGTTCGTCAGTTTCGCGAGCATAAACACACATTAATAAATGTTCGTCGAATTGTCGCGCGAACTCCCGCGGAGCGAAAGCGTTTACCGGTTCGATCAATGCAGAAAGCCCGACCTCCCGGTAGAGGTCGGGCTTTGAATTGCTTCCAGGGGTGAGTCAGGATTTTTCGTATTCGGAGCTGAGGATACAAGTGTCTAATCAGACGAAGCGTAGTCAGATTTCTGACACCGGAGAAACTCAAGCCCACGTTGAATGTTACTTTTCGATTTCTGTTAACGAGTCTGAGTAAAGCTCGTGAGTTGTTGCTCCGAGTCCTACGATCGCCGCAAAGCAGACGAGAAAAATAAAGGCCATCATGACGCAGTATTCGACCGCCGTCGGGCCATCATCTGATTTCAGAAACTTCTTCACACTGTTCAGTAACTGTCTCATGTCAGAGTCCTGTGGTCGACCTCAGGCCGAGGGAATCGTCGCTCATGCGAAACGTTTTGGATTTCAAAGCTAGTTGGGACAGTACACCGTGTCTCATAAAGAGACACGGGCGACGCCGGGTTACCGCAATACTAGGTCCAGCTTTGAGGCAGTGAGGCATTTGGATGTTTAGATTCTGTCTATTTGTTCGGAGATGTCGTCGGTATTGAAGACCTTGGCGCAAACTCGCCAACGTGCATGTTTGGCAGGTTGTTCGAACTTCTCCGTCGTGTGCACAAAACGCCTCGCGTATCGCGCGTTAAAGTCGGCCTGAATTGCCAGACCGTCATTCCCGGCAACGATCAAGACGCCGCCGTCAGCTGCCGCGAGCTTCCCAGCAGGATCGTAGAATTCTGAATTTCGTGGTTGATGCGATCGTACGGGTTGTCGGCTTCAGCTCGAAACTTGTCCGGTCGATATCGAACTCAGTCCAGAGCTTCGTTTACCGGGGCACATTCCCTGGTCCTTAATGCGCAGCCTGAAGACTCAACAGCAGGACGCTCGATTTTCAAATGGACGTACCAATGTCATCACACGACGAATCAGCACAACAGGTCGAGGGACTGCAGCAGCAGATCGAGGATCTGCAGACACAACTGATGCGGGCTCAGAAGATGAGTTCTGTCGGCGAGATGGCTGCGTCGATTACGCATGAGTTCAATAATATTCTCACGACGACCATCAACTACGCGAAGATGGGGCTGCGTCACAAGAATGACGCGACTCGCGAAAAAGCCTTCAACCGCATCCTCTCGGCCGGCCAGCGAGCCGCTCGAATCACGACAGGAATGCTGGGGTATGCTCGTTCGACCGGTGTCCGCAAGGAAGAAATTGATTTATCGCAAATTGTCTCTGACGTTCTGATTCTTTGCGAAAAAGATCTACAGATGAATCGAGTCAAACTTCAGACGGACATTCTCGGTCACCCGGTCTGCGAAGTGAACATTTCCCATCTTCAGCAGGTGCTGCTCAACCTGATCGTCAACGCCAGGCAAGCGATGGACGGCGGTGGCATGCTTTTTGTAACCGTTCGGTCGAGCAAAGACGGAAGCATGGGTGAGTTGGAAGTTCGTGACACCGGCGCGGGAATTCCGTCAGAAGAACTGCCCAAAATCTTCAAACCGTTTTTCACGACGAAAGAAGCCGACAACAACGGCCAGGGCGGAACGGGCCTGGGATTAGCCTTCTGCCGGGAGGTCATCGAGTCGCACAAAGGAAAAATGCGAGTTGCCAGCAAGGTCGGACAGGGGACGTCTTTCACTCTGATGCTGCCCGTCGCCGCTGCAGCAGAAAGCCGAAAATCAGCCTGATACGTAGACCTCGCTGAGGAAACCTGGCTGAGACGGTCGAGAAGTTTCGATGCGGTCTGGTAAACTTTCAAGCGAAGCCTGTGGCTTTTTAAGCTGCGGGCTCTTTTTATTTAGGGACGCGTTGCCGGAGTCTGTCCGTCACTTGTTTCGCACCAGCCATTAACAAAGCCTCTCACCTTGCCGACTGAAGCTCCATTCACCGACGCCCCTCTGAATCTGATTCGCCGGGCGCTGAACCGATTTCCGACTCGCTATCGACCAGCGTTATTTTTTGACGGAGTGTCGAATATCGGGAACGGAGTTCACCTCGTTCTGTTTCTCGTAGCGCTGGTTGTTCAGGAAACGATTCTCCACGCCGAAGTCTGGCACCAGGCCGTGCTGGCTTCATTTTTTTTCGGTAGTTGCCTGTTCGGGTTACTGGTCACACGCATCGGCACCATCTTTCCGATGCGTCAACTCGTCATTCTGCCCAACTGCCTGATCGGTCTGATACTGTTCGGCACGCTGTTCATTTCGGCAGACGGAGCGACCTGGTTTACGTTTCTGATCGGTGTGACTTTCCTGCTGAAAGTGTTTCAACAGGTCGCCGAAATGAACATGTTTCGAATGCTCTACCCCGACACTCATCGCAGCGCTGCTGTTGGGTTACTTCGAGCCGTCTCGGCGATTTCAGGTTTGTCGATCACGATTACCAGCTGGTGGTGGTTCGCCCTGTGGCCTGCCTGGTACGCGGGCTTGTTCTGCATCATGGGATTGATGCTTTTTTCGTCGGCGTGGTACTACTCAAAGATTCCTGTTCCGCGAAAGTCGATGTTCGAACGTGAGAATCGAGACGGGCTGATGGCGTCGTTCAAGAACGGCTGTCGTATTTTTTTCAGCGATCGTCGCTTCGTACTTTACCAGTTCGGTTTCGCTCTGGCCGGAATCGCCAATCACATTGGTCTGTATCTCGTTCCCCGAATCATGCGGGAAAACGCTGGGGCGGCGGATGCAACGATTCGTTTCGTGACAGCCGTGATGCCAGTGCTGTTGCTGGTGATGACTGCTCCGCTTTGGGGACGGTACATGGATAAGAAAAGCCCGATGACCGCGCGAGGCATTTTCAACGTTCTGCAAATCTTTGCGTTTGTCTTTTACGCGGTTGGCGGCGTCACCGGGCAAGTGTGGCCTCTGGCGCTTGGCGGAATGATTCACGCTCTGAGCAACGGCGGCGGATCGATCAACTGGATTACCGGCAGCATGTACTTCGCGAAGCCGGAAGACGTTTCACTCTACAACGGAATCCACGTCTTCCTGACTGGAGTCCGAGGCTTTATCGGCCCTCCGCTGGCGATGTTTCTCTTCGTCGAAACCGAGACAATTGGCAGTCTGAAGATCGCCGGCCTCGGTATGGGCCCCTGGATATTCTTAGTTTCCGCAGTGCTGTCGTTACTCGGGGCTGTCGTCATGTTTACGCAAGCGAAGTTTGACACCGGTCCTGTTGATAATTCTTCAAATTAACGCAACGCCGCTTCAATCTCAGTTTGCACTTCCAGATCAGTTTCAATTTGTAATCGTTCCCGCAACGCATCGGTGGCGGGTTGCTCCCCAAGCTTTCCGAGTCCCCACGCTGCTGCACTTCGCATGATCGGTTCGTCGTCGTTCAGACATTCGATGAGTGATGGGATCATCGAAACGTCGCCGGAATTTCCCGCTGCGATCGCAGCGTTTCGTAACAGCCCGGCCCTGCCCGGCCGATAGAATGGTGTTTTGTGGAACCGCGCTTTGAATTCGTCATTGTTCAACGCGAGCAGCCATTTAAGGTCAAGCGGCGACAAATCGTCCGATGGTTGAAAATCGGGGATTGATGTTTCGTTTGCTTTGCGATTCCACGGGCAGACGTCCTGACAGATGTCGCACCCGAAGACCCAATCCTGCATGCCCTCGCGGAGTTCCGTCGGAACCGGCTGGTCGCGCATCTCGATCGTCAGATAGGAAATGCATTTTCTCGCGTCGAGGACGTACGGAGCGGCAAAAGCGTCCGTCGGGCAGGCTTCCAGGCAACGAGTGCAGGTTCCACAGTGCGAAGTGTCGTGGGGAGTGTCTGGCTCCAGCTCGACATCGGTCAGCAACGCACCCAGAAACAACCAGCTTCCAGCTTGCTTATTGATCAGCATTGTGTTCTTGCCGAACCAGCCGAGCCCCGCGATCTTCGCGAAATCGCGTTCCAGCAGCGGAGCTGTGTCGACGACCGGTCGAGTGCGGCAACCGGGCACTGCTTCATGCAAAGTTTTGCCAAGTTGCTTCAACATTCTGCGAATCACATCGTGATAGTCCGCCGTACTGTTCGCGTAGCTCGCGACTTTCCCAATGGCCGAAGGTTGCCCCATGTCTGCATTCGATCCGGCCGGGAAGCTTGCTCCGGCAGGGGTACACGGCGCGTGATAATTTAACGCCGCGACGATCACACTTTTCGTGCCAGGCAACACACCGTCCGGATGCTCGTACGCGGCCTCTCGTCGCCGCATATACTGCATGTTACCTTCGTAGTTCTGCTCCAGCCAGCTTTGCAAATGGGCGAATCCGGAAGGAGTAGTCGCTGGCGAGATACCAACCAGATCGAAGCCGATAGTCCGAGCCTCCTGGCGAACGTGATTCGCCAGTGCGTTCGGATTGCGATCGGATTCGGGAAGAACGGACATGTCGAGAATAAGTCGCAATCTGTAACAGGAACGCAGGAACTTCGAAAGTGCTGATCGCGTTAGAGTTGGCACGCGTGACGGGCGAAACGAATGTCGGTAACTTGCAAACTGCATTTAGCAAATGCAGTTAAGAATTGAAATCTACCCTTCGAATACGAATATAAAGCGAGATTGTCGATGCAGCCTAATTCCGTCAAGCAGAACTTAATGGCCGGAGGTTCTTCAATCGGAACCTTTATGTTCGAATTTCATTCAGCGGGAATTGCGCGAGCCGCCGCGTCGACGGGCGCCGAATTCGCCATCTTCGACATGGAGCATACTGGCTGGAGCGTCGAAACAATCCGCACGCTGTGCGCCACTTCTCACGGAACCGACATGTTGCCGCTCGTTCGCGTGCCGGCGACTGAGTATCACTTCATTGCCCGGGCACTCGATATGGGCGCTCAGGGGGTAATGGTCCCGATGGTCGAATCTGTCGAGCAGGCTGAAAAAATTGTCAAGTCGGCCAAGTATCCGCCGGTCGGTCGTCGAGGCTCTGCCTTCGGGATCGGTCACGATGATTACACCGGTGGCGATGTCGTCGAGAAAATGAATAGCTCGAATGAGCACCAGCTTTTAATTGCTCAAATTGAAACAACCAATGGTCTGGAAAACGTCGAAGGCATCGCTGCTGTCGATGGAATCGATGTTCTGTGGATCGGACAATCGGACTTGTCAGCTTCGATTGGGATTCCCGGCCAGTTCGGCCATCCGGATTTCGTCGCCGCCATGGACCGGGTTGTCAATGCCTGTAAGGACAACGGTAAGATCGGTGGCTTCATGCCGACAACGCTCGATCTCGCAGAAGTTGTCGCCGACAAAGGCTTCCGAATGCTGGCATGGAGCGGCGATGTCTGGATCTATCAGGCCGGCTTGAAAGCGGGTATGAACTCGTTGCGAGAATTTATTTCAAAATAGTGCTTTGCCGCTTTAGGGTGACTGGCGTGTTGAGGTTCCGTTCGGTGGCGGTTAAAAGTTGGGGTATTGAACGCGCGATGCAGGCAGCTTCTGTCTGCTGCCGTTGCCAACTCAGTCCCAACTTCGAGAGTTCTCGTTGTGACGTCTTCGTCCGAATTTAAACTGCCCGCTGGCGACACTCAGTCCGAAGGTGACGCGGGCGCTGGTGACAGCACGCTTGACCTGCCTGACATGGATGCGTTGCCGGCTCGAAAAGAGCGTTCACCGAGTCCTGGTTCAACTGTCTTTGGCAATAAGCCGAAGAAGTCTGGCAAACGCACAACGTTCGAAACTGAGCTCCGGCAGCTCGGTGATTTTCGCATTAAAAAGGCGATCGGCGAAGGCAGTATGGGAGAAGTCTTCCTTGCTGAGCAGAGCAACCTTGGCCGGAAAGTTGCTTTGAAGTTTTTACCGAAGGAGTTTGCCGGCAACGAAACTTTGCTCGAACGCTTCCTGCGAGAAGCAAAGTCACTTGCCGCGTTGGACCATCCGCACATCGTTCGCATTTATGCGATGGGCGAGGAGAAAGGTCACCACTACGCGGCTATGGAGTTCATCGACGGAGCCTCGCTACAGGACATCCTCGATCAGAAGAAGCGACTACCGGTTGGCGATGCTGTTCAGATTACGCTTGTTTGTGCCGCCGCTCTGGAACACGCTCACGACCTTGGCATCATTCATCGTGACGTTAAGCCGGCAAACATTCTGGTCTCGCGAGATGGTATGGCGAAGGTCGCGGACTTCGGGCTTGTCAAGCTAGTTCAGGCCGACATGTCGATGACAGCAACTGGCACGGGACTTGGCACGCCCGAGTACATGGCGCCTGAGCAATCTTATGACGCGCGCACCGCAACGCCAGCTTCGGATGTCTTTTCGCTTGGAGCGATGCTCTACGTTATGCTGACTGGCGAGTTGCCTTACAAAGGTTCGTCGGTTGTCGAGTTTCTCTCGTCTAAGCAGTCCGGTAAGTACGAACCGGCTAAATCGATTAACTCAGAAGTTCCCGAGCGGCTTGACCTGATTATCCACCGAACGCTCGTCCCGGAACCAAAGCAACGATACTCGAACTGTTCGGAGTTAATCCGTGATCTGGCAAAGCTCGGTCGTCACAACGACTCTCTAAGCTTCTGCAATAGCAATACTCCGTACGTGGCTTACGGCGCGTGGTCGAAATCTCTCGGCACCTCGTCGGTGAAATCTCCCGCCGCCGTTCCGGCATTGACGTCCGCAACCGCCTCAAAAAATAAAGCGTCGACCACATCTCAGTCTCACCGTTCTCCCGAATCCGCATCTGGTCCACAAACTACCGGGAAGATGTGGTACGTCTCGCACAAGAATAAGCTTGGCAAACAGGTTCTTTCGAAGATGATGACTGACGAGCTGATTCTGGCTTTGGAGCGGAAACTGCTGCCACCAAACGCTCAGGTTAAGTCAACTCAGAGCCAGCCATTTCGATCACTGAGCGATAATGCTGAGTTCCACCCGGTGCTGGGACGCCTTGGTGTTCAGATTCGAAAGTCGCCAGCAACACATCAAAAGTCACTCATCCCAAAAAAGAGGCTTCGAAAAAAGAAACGGTCAGAGACAACCGACCTGCTCCTGCGAGTCGTTGTCGGTCTTTGCGCGGCCTATGGATTAGTGCGAGGATTGGTGGACATTGCCGGAGTCTTCCAGGACGCACCACCGCCTGCCACTGAAGAATCGAAAGAACCGAACCCTCAATCCCTACTGTAAAGTTATGCTTCGGATTGGTATGCAGGAATTCTGACCGGTCTTTAGAAACTGTTTTGTGAATGTCTCTTCCTCCGCTTCAACTTCCAACGATTCAAAACTGGAGTTGCCACAACTGTTCTGGTTGTTGCAGGCAGCACCTGATTGAGATCACCGAGGAAGAACGACAGCGAATTCTTGACCAGAAGTGGACAGCGAAGGACGGCGTACCGGAGGGCAAGGCTGTTGTCCCTCATGGAAGTGGTCTGTTCAAAAAGAGCTGGCGGTTGGCTCATGGTTCAGACGGTGGATGTGTTTTCCTGAACGATGACGGGTTGTGCCGAATTCATGCGAAGTTTGGCGAGGCTGCGAAACCCCTGGCGTGTCGGATCTATCCATACGCTCTGCACCCAGCCGGTAAGAAGGTCACAGTCAGCCTGAGATTCAGTTGCCCCTCCGTCGTCGCGAATGTCGGCAAGCCCGTTTCGGAAAACCGTGACGAGCTGAAGAAGATCGAGCGACTCGTCGTCCCGGAGAACGCTAATAAAGTCCCCCCCCCAGGAATCAGTAAAAACGAGCAGCTTGACTGGCCGGACACGCTGAAAATTGTCAACGCTTTGCACGAACTTGTCACGCAGGACGACGAGGTGGGAGTGATCGAACGCCTTTATCGGGCGTTGTTTGTTGTCGGCCTGGTTGACCAGGCACAGTTCGAGCTCATCCGCGGCGCACGGATGGGCGATTTTCTGGAGATCATTTCTGAAGCTGCCCTTTTGGAAGAACTTCCTCAGCCAGCTCAACCGGTGGGCGTGATGCAAATGCAATTCCGACTACTGGTTGCTCACTACGCGAGAAAAGACACGGTTGCAGATCTTGATGCGGGATTCGCTGGTCGCTGGCGATTGTTTCGTGCCGCGACGAAGTTCGCATCGGGACGAGGCACTGCGGTGCCTCTCCAGGACTGTTTTCAGGAAGTTTCCTTTGAAACCATGGAACAGCCGTTCGGCGATTTTCCTGATGAATTTGACGAGATCCTCACTCGCTACTTAAGTGTGAAGTTGCAGGGGATGCACTTCTGCGGGCCGGCGTACTACGACATCCCACTTGTGGAAGGTTTTCGCAGTCTTGCTTTGGTTATTTCGGCGATGTGCTGGATTGCGAAGTGGCTGGCTGCGAGCGATGGGCGTTCAACATGGACTACTGAAGACCTCAGCAAAGCCATGGCGATCGCTGATCATCATCATGGTTACTCGCCAATTTTCGGCAGTGGTGGTTTCCGCCGACGCGTTAATATGCTTGCGAAGACTGACGACCTGCTTCGCATCCTGCTTTGGTACGCCCGCTGAGCCGCCGGTTGGACTAAGTTTCGGCCACAAGCTCGGGCAGCGAAACATCGGTCAGGTGAGCGTCTTTGGCGGCAGCTTTCAGCTTTGAAACTACAAAGTATTTGTGATTGGCGACGGCCTGTTCTGAGATACTCATGAATGTTGCAACGTCGCGATTCGGCCAGCCGAGCACGAACAGGAGCTCGACACATTGCAGTCGCTCGAATTCGCCGCTGCTTAACCATTGTTCGACCAGCGAAGAGAGACATCGGCCGACGACCGTCTGCTCTGCCTTCCGGTCTTCGCGACTGCGCATCATGCTTGATGCTCGCCGTGCGCTGCCGGCCGGTTCTGAAGACTTGCCGTCGTCGTCTGTTGGTGCGAACAGCGGAACAGTTGGTCGTCGTCCCTGTCGTCGCAAAACGTCGGTCAACTTGTGTGCTGCGATGGCGAAGAGAAACGATTCGACAGGCGTTGAGTCGTCGTAGTTGGGTAGACTCGTCAGGAATCCGACAAATGTCTCCTGAACGATGTCTTCACTCAAGCTCTTGTTCACGAGACGCGCGTTTGCAAATGCCAGCAGACGACCTTCGTACTGCGTGATGAACTGCTGCCATGCCACGGGATCGCCATCCCGCACCTGGCGAAGCATTAACTGGTCAGCTTGATTCACGCGTGGAGATTCCTGTCGAGCTTTGCGAAACGTCTCAGGCATCAACCTCAGGCAACGAAGATTAAACCAACCAGCCCCAGCCCGGCAAAGGCCAGAGCCGTCATGATGGTGCGTCCGCGGCTTCCTTTTGCCGCAGACACGGCTCGAAGCCCTGCGGAGACAACTCCAAGCAACGCTGCTAATACTCCGAATCCGATTCCGAACCGCGTCGCCTGGTTACTGGAGAAAGTGCTCTTCCAGGCTTCGATCACTGGCTCCCTGGCTTCCGCCGAGTCCATGTATTGAAGGTAGACTCGGTACATTGGTTCTTCATAGATACCGAAACTGTGCATGCGCTTTTCAACGTAAAATTCCTGTACCGAGGATTCTCGAAAGACACTCTCGGGTACTGGTTGGACGGCAAGCTTGCTGTATGTTGCGGCGAGTCGCGATCGGAAATTGCTGATAGCATTCTTCATGGCCTCAGCCATTGCTTCTTCCTGTGTCGAATACAAGCCGCTTGTTTCAACAAACAGAACATGAGGTACTTCGCCGGTCGTCCGAGTGGTCTCTTTATCTTTTGTCCAGTTTGGTGGCTGCGTCGAATCATTGTCGGTTTCTTTAGAGGCAGCCTTCGTAGGGACGAAGTCAGCTTCCTCAGTCGAAGTAACGACCAGAGCAACCGGGGCAGTGTCAGGCATGCTGGAAACGACGGCGCGTTCCAGGACCATTTGGTCATGCTCCACGCCCTTTAAACTCCATATCCACACGCCTGCAACCAGCAGACTGACACCTAACAGCATAGGCCACAGGACACTGCGAGGATGCGAAACGGGGCTTCCTGTTGCGATCGATTGTTGCCTGCGATGTGAGCGGCCCGTGAAGGTTCGCAAAACTATCGTGAGGATGAACAGGCATCCGAGCCCAGCTATACCGAATGCAAGTAGTGACATTAGTGCCAACATAAAATGTTCCCTGAAATATGAACTGGAGCCGCGTCCATAGTTGACTCTGATCGGAGTTGAATTGAATGACGTCGTCAACGTTGCCAGTAGACAAAGAAGTTACCTCACCGAATAACAATCAGGCCAGATTCAGACTTTGTGAGCGGTGCGTTGATCAGGACGAACCCAGACGGCTGCCAGTTGTGCCGTCGTTGACATCGCGATTGCCCACAGAACGGCCCACTCGGCCGGGAAGTGCGTTGTCAAAGAAAGCAGCCAGGCGGCTGCAGCAGTCCAAAAGACTGAGGTGACTCGAATTCGATGGGGGCGGTAAGCGTCGACGTGGAACCACCAGCGACGAACTAACATTACGACCGCAAAAAACACGACGTAGCCGATCAATCGCGACGCGTCTCCGAAGCTCAGTGAGACAGGCAGGAAATTGAGACTGGAGATCTGGGTCGCGACCGGGGTCATAACGCTTTGAACTGGAAGCTCGACCATCAGCGCATTGTCAACGCCGAATGCTGCAACACCGACGGCAGCTCCCAGTAGACCGGTCATCATTCGGCGAACAAATCCGTCTCCGCCACGACCTTCCCATATTTTTGCCGGTAGAATGGCTGCCCACGCTCCCAGCGCGGTGACAATCCCGAAGAATGTTGCTTGCGTTGGAGTGTCGACTGTAGTCTTCGTTGCAAACAGAGCAAACGCGATCGCCGCTGAACAAACCGTAGCAACTGCCATAGATCCGGTCGATTCGGCGACCCTGTCCAGCCTGCCGAGTTGTCTCTCGCTGTGCGCGGATTCGTATCTGACGTATCCAGTGTTGAGTCTTACTCCTTGAGTGTGGTCTTTCCTGACGCCGGGCTCGTTTCCTGAGCATACGTTGACTGCCCATCTTGCCAGACCGAACGATCCGGCAGCGAAAGCCAGCAGGATCAACAGGGAAGTTGCGAGAGTGAACAGTGGGATTCCAGCCCCCGCGATGATAGGAGAGAGGAATAACAACAGAACCACACTGCCAGCCACAATCATCCAGTTGTCTGGCCGTTGAATCCACTCTGCACGTTTTTGCCGGTACCTTTGCTTCGCGTCGTAGACTTCAGTGCGTCGATGATCCTCTGATTTATTGAGCCGTTCGCCGGGGGTTGGTTCGTCCTCGTAATTCGCAGTAACGTTTACAGCGATCGACGGAGGCACTGGTCTGGCTGTGCCGTGAAACGCCGCTGAAAATTCCTGAGCAAGTTGCGCTGGACTTAATGTTCGCTTTTCTGGATCCTTAGCGAGAGCTCGTTCGACAACCGGCCGGATCGCTGGTGGTAGCGTGCTGAGGTCGGGCTCGGCGGACAGTTGCTTCATCAGGATTTCACCCGTCGACTCGCCGTCGAACGGAACGTTGCCGGTCAGCATCTCGTAGAGCATGACGCCGATCGCGTAGACGTCGACTTCTTTGCCATAGTGACCGTGAGCGATTTCCGGAGCCATGTAGTAGACCGTGCCGACACTTTGCGTCTGAGCACTTCGGCGACTTTCGGAAATGAACTTCGCGAGGCCGACATCGCCGATCTTGATGAGGCCGTTTTCGAGATAGATGTTGGCTGGCTTGAGGTCACGATGAACGATGCCGCGTTCATGCAGGTAGTCGGCTCCGGCGGCGATCTGGTTCAACATATCTTCGACAGATTCGAGGTCAATGCCGTCTGGCTTCTCGGCAATTACTTCGCCCAGTGTTCGACCAGCAACGTATTCCATGATGACGAACTGTTCGCCAGCAGCCGACTCCTTAACGTCAAAGATGGTCAGCAGATTTGAATGTTTCAGGTTCAGGCACTGGGCGATCCCACGCAGCTCAACATCCGCATTAGCCTGCAGCAGTTTCAGAGCGACCTCTTTGCCGCCGTCACTCAGCGCGTAGTAGACCTCGCCGAATCCACCTCGCTGGATCGCGCGTTTAATCGTGTAGCCATCGAGCGGCTTTGATTCCGGTTCATATCTGAAGTTCATCGAACCACCGCCCTTTCGCGGGCCCTGCCTGAGGTCGATTGTTGTATTCATGGTTTACCGTTTGGACAAACTCAATCGAGTCATCATTAACTGGATCGGCTTTGCCGGGCATTCAGTGTGTCCGTTCTGTCGACGTTCCGGCGGTAACTCCTCAAACGCTGTTTCCTGTATTCGGACTTCTGTCAGACCAATGGTTCGAGGCGAAAACGAAAGTCGTCGCCGCTGACAACCTGGCCACCTGAAACGACATCAGATGCCACAGCCTTACAACCACCGATCTGCAACTCCTGCTTTGACTTCGCAACAATTCCAGACGGCGTCTGCACCAGCACGACTGACTCCGTCCAGCTTCGACACAGAATGTGATCGCTGGTAGAAGGTCCCAGCAGGCATGTCTCCGCCATGAGAATCACTCCGTCGACCGAAGTTCGTGACCGGTGCTCGCTCGCAAACGTCATCTTCGCCGTGGCACTCAGTGGCGTCGGAATCGAAAAGGAAAGCCGAACAGAATCGCCGAGTGTGATCTCGCAACTGTCCGGTAAAACCGTGTCGTATGAGATCGGTCTGTTTTGAATCTGCACAGAAGACTTCGGACTCAAAACGTAGTTCTCATCGATTCTCTGAATGCTGGCGTGACTGCGAGACAGATTCGCAACTAACGCGATGTCGGCTTCTGGCTCACTCACTGGCGTTTTTATCAGTGGGCTCACGTTACCGTTGACCCGTCCCAGCGAGACGGAAGAACCAGTCAGAATCAGCCACGCTCCGACACCATCGATCCAGGCAACGTATCGGTCAGTAGTCGCCTGACTCTCCGTCGAAACGGCCTTGGATGCCAGACTGAAGAACGAGCTGATCATGATGTCTCGTCTCTCGTCAAGGAAGGTCCGAAGCGGACCGACAGTCTGCTTCATGCAGCCTGCCGATCCGTATGAGCGATTCACTTTTTGCCAGACAGAGAATCAGAAGACGCTTCGTTACTTCGTTGAAACGGTGTCTTCGAACGGTGCTTCGTTTCCGAAGTAGGCATCCACCGAGTCGGCAACGCTCTTTGAAGACTCTTCGGTTTCAACCGGGATCAGGTCCGTTTCCTTGCCTTCGAGTGAAAGCTCCCGTTCACGAACATCGACCTTGGCATCAAGACTGTCCAGCAACTCTTTTATATTAGAGAGCTTGGAGTCGTCGAATTCAGATTCGGCGACCGTTTCAGCAGCCTTCACTGCACTTACACGTGCTTCGAGTTCTTCGATCTGCAAACGCAGCTCTTCGCGAGCTCCAAGGAGTTTTTCTACTTTGTCCTCGTTGGCAACGACGGCCTGTCGTTTGGCTTCGAGTACTTTCGCTTCCGATTTGAAGGTCTGCTCCAGCGTTTTGAATCGATCGAATCGCTTTCCGAGATCTTCTTCCAGCTCGCTCTTTGTGTAGCTGACATCGTTAACAAGGAACGTCGTTTTCTTCGATTTTAACTGGTCATTCCTGGTCATGATTTCAGCACGTCGCTGAGTGACTGTTTCCTGCTTTTCGTCGAGATTTGTCTGCAGATGCTCCACCGCGACCTGCGACTCAGCAACGGCGTGCTTCATCTTGCGGATTTCGGGCTCCAATTCGTTTTCGAGCATGTCTTTGGCTCGTTTGAGCTGAAACTCGATTGAAATGGCATTTTCGACGGCGCTTGCTACTTCGTTCGTCGCTGTTCGAAAGTAGCTGACCCAGGTTGTGCCGAGGACAAGTGTGCCGAGTGCTAAAGCACTGACTCCACCAACGATTGCGGTTTTCATTGAAACCATAACTGTGTCTCCTTGATAACTGGTCTAAATTTGTCAGATGGCAGGTTTTGTTGAACGAGCATCGCTCGACGTGGATCAAAGTTCTGAAGAGTAGTTCGCTGGCCGCCTCGGAATATTAGCCAGGACTGAAGTGATTTCAGGAGTTGTCCGTAAGTGATTACTGAATAAGGAGTTACAGCCTTCCGAATTCACAGAACATCACGTTTGTTAAAAAAGACGACCGAACTCGGTCGTCTTGGGCAGCCGCTGAGAAATGAGTTACTCTGCCGAACCCTACTTTGGTGGGGCGATGTAGCCGGAAAGCTGGATGGCGATGTTTCCCTGATTTTTGTTTCCAGCTGGAGCGTTTACCCCGATAAAGAGCAGGCCGCTCTCTCTGGGAGTGACTTCTTTGCCCTCTCCGATCTCGATTGGTTGATTTGGTTTGCCCGGTTTTCCTCGATCATTCAGCGGAACTACGAGTGCCATGAGTGCTCCGCTGGGAATTCCTTTTGTCATTTGACGAAGTGGATCGTCGGACGGGAAGCCTGTGGGGCCAACGGTTTGCTCGACGACAAACTTGTACGAGCCTTTCGCTGTAACTCGAAACTTCTTCCCTTTTTCAACTCGGGCAATGGGCTCGCCCCAACCTTTGGCGGTGTCGACTTTAAACTCGTACGGATTGGCGGAAAGAATCGTCTCTTCGATGGTGTCCAGCTTTTCCTTGACGCCGGCGATGCTACTGTCAACTCGCTGGACAGTTTTGAGCAGTGCCTTGGCTTTTTCCAGCAGGCCAGCTTCTTCGTAGTCCTTTGCCAGTTGAGCCGTGTCTCGCAGAAACTGCTCGCGAGCCTTCTTTTCTCGAAGTTCGAAGGCTCGCATCGCGGCGACACTGGGCGGTTTTCTGGCCTTCTTTTGTTGTCCGAACAGATCAGCGACGGAACTAGGCCCGACCAGCACGGCGGTAATGACGAGACCTGACGCGACGACTCCGCCAAAAACGAGTGGACGTTTCACCTGGCTTCTCCGAACTGCAAAAAAACGCACAAATGGCCGACGCAAGCGATGCGCGGCTCCCGATGAAACTCTAACCCTGAGCCAGAGCGGCGGCAACGAGGCTTTCGGACGTTGAAGACTTCATCGACCTCGGCTTATGGGGCATGAGCCGTAGTATCGTGACAAGCTAAACAATGGCAAAACGAAATCCGAACGGCACACCAGCGCGGCGTTCGACATGCCACACTGTCCCTGCAGCCTGGTCACTGAGCCGATGCAACGTCGGGGCGAAGGCGTTTGGCTTCGCGGAGATAAACGTGGACGATTTCGCCCTGCTTTTTGTTCGTATTCCAGTTCAGCAAAACTCGGATGCATTGCGGCATGGAGCCTGGCACGGCGATTTCCGAAGCGCATAGCAACGGCACCTGACTCATACCGATGGCTCGTGCGGCTTCAGCGGGGAATGTTGATGTCAGGTCCGGCGAAGTTGTGAAAATGATCGAGCCGATCTCTTCGAAATCGCTGATTCCGTTCGCGCGAAGCAGCTCTTCCAGCATTTCCCGAGTTGCCTCGTGAATTTCTGCCCGCACATCGTTTTCAACCGTTGTTGCTCCCCGAATACCCCGAACGCCCATTTTTCGCCCAATTCGCTGTGTGTTGGTGAGTCTTGCAGAGGACAATCTGCTTGCCGATTTGAACCTTGCGGTTATGAAAAACCGCTTGTGAGTCGGCAGATCCGAATGTTAAACACGTCTTGATCAATTTTGGAAGTATGGGCTACAAAGACGCGCCCGTCGGCAGAGCCAAGGTATTTGTGGCCAAATTCCCTGACGATGGTGCCAATACAACAATGATTGACTGCCGTCAGGAAGGATCTGCGCATGGATGCGACAGTGGGGGCCCTGGCCGCCAGTTTGGGCGGCGAAGTTATCGGCGATCTCGATCGGGCGATCGAGAACGCGCTGGCGCTGAGTAAAGCAGGTCCCGACTGCGTTACTTTTCTGGCGGATGAAGTGAAGATTCAAGAGGTTTCTGACGTCGCCGCTGCCACGATTATCGTCAGCCGGTCTCGGCAGGAAGAGCTGACCGACGAGCTTCGCGAGAAGCACACATTCATTGTCGTCGACGACGCTTTGGACGGATTCATCGAAGCAGCCAGGCAGTTTCGCAGCGATCGTCCTCGCTCGGCCATCGGAATCTCACCGCAGGCCGTCGTCTCCGAATCCGCATCGCTGGGCGAGGGCGTCAACATTTTTCCGGGAGCGTTCCTTGGTGAAGATGTCGTCATTGGCTCAGGCTGCGACATCTACCCCGGTGCGTTCATCGGCGACGGAACAACGCTGGGCGACGACGTAACCATCCACGCTAATGTCGCGGTCTATTTCGACGTTACGATTGGAAACCGAGTCATCATTCACGCTGGAGCGGTCATCGGAGCAGACGGCTTCGGGTACCGATTCCGTGACGGCCGCTTTGAGAAGATTCCTCAGCAGGGCACGGTCGAAATTCACGACGACGTCGAAATCGGAGCCAACGCGACAATCGATCGAGGCATGATCGGACCAACGATCATCGCCGAAGGAACCAAGATCGATAACCTCGTCATGATTGCACATAACTGTGAAATCGGTAAGCACAACGCGTTCGCCTCACAGGTCGGCATTGCCGGTTCGAGCTCAACTGGTGACTACGTCCGCGCGGGCGGGCAGGCTGGTGTGGGTGATCACCTTCACATTGGCACCGGGGCATCGCTGGCGGCTAGTTCGGGGCACCACAAAGACGTCCCCGACGGTGAGACCTGGGCTGGGGCTCCTGCTCGGCGTATCGATGAAACGATCAAGATTATGATGACTCAGAACAAACTTCCGGAAATGCGATCATCCCTCCGAGCTTTGCAGAAACAGGTTGCCAGGCTCTCCACCGAGATTGACCAACGCAACGCTAAGCAGACAGAGGCTGCTTAATTCCCCAGATGCTGGTTAGCCAGCGACTCCATATCACAACGTGCTGCAATAGCACATTCGTCATTTCGAATCACCAAGACGATTCCGCTGCAACGGCGGAGCAGACAATCCTGCAACAATGCACGTAATTTCTCTGAACAACAAACTGCAATCCGGTGAAAGAATCGGACTAATTGCCGGCGCTGGTCGGTTTCCGATTATCTTCGCCGAAGCCGCGCGCGAACAGGGGATCAGTGTTCACGGAGTCGGCATTCAGGGAATGGTCGACGACGAACTTGAGACACTCTGCGATACGTGGGAGTCCTTCCCGATCTGCAAGGTTGGAAGGGCCATCCGCTCGTGCCTGAGGAACGATGCTAATCATGCCGTGATGGCTGGTAAGGTCGAGAAAGTCGAACTCTTCGCGCCGGGCCGGTTCTGGAACTTTGTTCCCGATTGGCGTGCGATTCACATGCTCTGGTCTTATGTCTTCACTCAGGACAGACGAGACGACACGATTCTGCTTGCTGTGATTCGAGAATTCGAACGAGACAACATTACTTTCGGATCGGCCCTGGACTACTGCCCGGAGTTACTCGTGGAACATGGATTTCTAACACGACGTAAACCGTCGCCATCTCAATGGCGAGATATTCGGTTTGGATGGGACATTGCCAAGCAGATGGGTGGGCTCGACATCGGCCAGTCGATCGTCGTTAACGACATGGCGGTCGTTGCTGTCGAGGCCATCGAAGGCACGGACCGCTGCATTGAACGAGCGGGCAAGCTTTGCCGTCGAGCTGCATCGACGGTCGTGAAAGTCGCCAAACCTCAACAGGACATGCGGTTCGACGTACCTGCGATCGGTGTGAAGACGATTCAGACCATGCACGAAGCCGGCTGCCGCTGCATGGCTATCGAAAGCGGCATGACGATCATGCTTGACCAGGAAGAAGTCCTGGCCCTTGCCGAAAAACTGGGCATTGCAGTGGTTTCGCTGAACACTGAAGAGCTTCAACTGAAAGCGGCTTCATAGCCGATACGAATGTTTGCTCGCAGGTCAGGCAAAGTCTGACCTACGCGGACGGGCTCAGTCGCGCGACCATAATCGCGGCAGCGACTGATGCGTTGAGCGATGTCACGTCGCCCTGCGGCGGAATTCCGCAGACGACGTCGCAAGTGTCGAGCGTGAGCCGGCGCAAGCCTTTCTCTTCGTTTCCGATGACCAGCAGCCATTGACGGTCTGGCAATATGTCGACGTACGATGTGGATTCGTGCTCGGACGTACCGAGCAGCCACAGGCCGGACTTCTTGGCGGTATCGAGCGATTTCGCGAGGTTTGGCACCAGGCAGAACGGCATACTTTCGACGCCTCCAGCGGCCACGTCGTAAACGGTCGCCGTCATCGGTGCTGAGCGGTCTCTGGTCAGCAGGATTCCTTTCACTCCGAAGAATGACGCGGTTCGAAAGATCGCTCCGACGTTGTGAGGATCCTGAAGGCAGTCCAGGGCGAGCCACAAACCGGACTCATTCTGATCGGCTTCTGACGCCGCACTTAGTAGTTGGCCCGGTGTCTGAATGCCGGGATGCTCCGATACGATCGCCGTGGCAATTCCGATCCGCTCGCTTTTCCCCTGCGTCTTTTTCCCTCGCCGAGCTCCCGCATCAACTTGCTGAGCCACCACTGAGATGCTTTGGCTTCTCGCCACATCGGCAACGTCCGCCCATGCTCCGTAGGGCTTTCCGGCGGGAACGCGGATCTCGCGAACATCGTCTGGTCGATGTTTCAAAGCAGCCATGACGCTGTGAGGGTTTCGCAGTTCAAGCACGGGTTGATCCTTTCAATTTAGTCTGGATTTTTGATAATAGCGCAACATCTTGCGGAGTTGCTCGCTTCCCACTCCGTACAACCCAGCGATCTTGATGGGCGGTTCTCATGATCCCGCCTCGCCGGGATCCACCTTGATGATGCGATAGACGGACGGATATTGTCCTTCCGTCCAGCAAGCAGCAATCGACACTCGGCCTGCTTGCTGAAAATATCGCTGATTGGAACGGATGAGGCTTTGTGATGTCGAATCAGGATGAAACTCTGTCTGGCGATGACGACGGCGAACGCGCCCCTGACAATGATCAGGAACTTCCGCAATCTCCATCTGGTCAAAACTCGGAAACTGTCAGGCAAGAGGGTTCTGAACGACCCTCTGAAGCATCGCAAAAACCGGAGGACTCGCCAGCCGTGACCGAAGAAGTCGGCGACACGCAGTTGTCGATGTCCGAAGCTGATCCCAATCAGACCTCCATCGAGGATGGTGCAGACAACGACGACGGAACAGTCATCGAATCGGCACCTCACGACGAAGACGCGACACAGATTGCAGAGCCGTCGACTGACAACGCCGATTCCGACGGGACCATCATCGAAGGAGCGACGACTGAAGCAGCTGACCCCGATGGCACGATCATAGAAGGTACATTGGCGAGCAAGACAGACGCGGACGACACGATTATCGAAGGTGCTACTGGCGGTGCCAGCTCTTCACAAACTGGAGCTACAAAGTTCGAGGGGGCAAGTACAGAAGGAGCATCCAGCAAAGGAGACTGGAACGAAACTCGTGGTTCGAGGCAGAAAAAGCGGCCAGCGAAAGGAAAGGCCGAACATGAAACTGCAAATCGGTGGGACGCCGAGCAGCGATACCAGCTTGTCACTAACTTTGCCCGCGGGGGCCTCGGCCAGATCTGGATGGCCAACGACTCGCGGTTACGGCGTGAAGTGGCATTCAAAGAGCTTCTTCCCAGCGCCTTGAAAAATCGAAATGCGTTGGAGCGGTTTCTGGAAGAAGCTCAGATCACGGGGCAGCTTGAGCATCCAGGCATCGTTCCGATTTACGATATCGGCTACCAGGAAAACGGAACACCGTTCTACGCGATGAAGCTGGTTCGTGGCGAAACGATGGAGAAGGAAATTGAAGCCTTCCATCAACTCCCGAAAGACAGTCCGGAGTGGACACTGACGTTTCGGCGGCTCCTTGCCAACTTCATTGATATCTGCAACGCGCTGGCCTTTGCTCACGATCGAGGCGTCCTTCATCGAGACCTCAAACCGCTTAATGTGATGGTCGGCGCGTTTGGCGAGACGCTTGTCCTGGATTGGGGTCTGGCCAAAGTCATCGACGTCGATCCGATCGGCGATGAGGCTCCCATTACGACAAGTACGCCGGACTTCGTTGCTGACGATCAGACTGTCATGGAATCCCAGGCCGCAGGTTTACAGACAGGTACGGCCGTTGTTGAGCCGTCAACTGGTGGAGTATCGAAAGCTGGTACCTCTGTCGCTGGGCAGTCGCAATTCAGTGGCAGCTTTGGGTCGACCAGAAAGATGGTCCACACCGACGTACGCTCGGCCGGAAGCCAGACGATGATGGGCTCCGTGATGGGTACGCCAGCGTACATGCCACCCGAACAGGCAGCCGGGAAGCTCGACGAACTCGACGCCCGCACCGATATCTATTCGCTGGGCGGCATTCTCTACAAACTTCTCACGAATCATCAGCCGATCGCGAGAGGCAAGATTCGTGAAGTTTTGAAAAACGTGAAGGAAGGAAACATCGTTCCACCGCGTGATCATGATGCTTCCATCGCCAAATCGATTGAAGCCATCTGTATGAAGGCTATGGCGACGGATCGCGAAGACCGGTACGACTCGGCACTAACGATTGCAGCCGACATCGAAGCGTGGCTCGCTGACGAACCGGTGTCGTGCTACCAGGATCCCTGGTTGATGAAAGCCAAACGCTGGGCGAAGCGAAATCGGTCAACCGTTAACAGCGTGGCCGCTGCTGCCGTGGTTCTATTCGTCGTGTGGATCGGCTCTGCCTGGTCGCATCGCAACGCGATGGATGTCATTCGCAACGTTGCCCAGACTAAGGCGCAACTATCTGCTACGGCAGCCGTTCAAGGGGATTATGTGCAGGCTCGTGAGTTGCTTAACGAAGCTCTTGGCAGAACCGGCGAGCACACAGAACTCAATGAGTTGCGTAGTTTCCTCACCAGCCGATTGCAACTTGTCGAAACGGATCGGCTGGCAAAAATCGGTCGCGACGCAGAATCGAAACTTGTTAAGTCGAGGTCCCAGATCCTCGACGGGAACTACGAGTCCGCGCGAACGCTGCTCGCTGAACTGGCTACGCTGCTGAAGGACGAAACCAAGCTGGCAGACATTACCGTGGAAGTAACTCGTCAAACGAAGACGGTGACCGACGCGCTGGCTCAGCAGGAAGCTGTGGCGGATACACAGGTGAGGTTCGACGAGTTTCTGGCAGAACTTGATCAGGCTCGTATCCGGTCGAGCTTTCCCGACGAAGAAGATGTCAGCGAGGATGCGAAGCTGGCGTTCGAGCATGTGCGAAAAGCTCTCGCCCTTTTTAATCTTGATCGTCCGGATCCACTGCC
>JACLAC010017692.1_pt1 | contig 31811 bp, 23 predicted proteins | sample 8027881 | NCBI WGS metagenome assembly JACLAC01 (sample SAMN15725517, study PRJNA655200) | protist metagenome | isolation source: fluorescence activated cell sorting (FACS) single amplified genomes of... | place: Spain: Blaines Bay Microbial Observatory, Mediterranean Sea | collected 2016-01-19 | reverse complement strand
TTTCCGAGTCATCATATGCCGAAGATGTCACTACCCCTCACTAAGTGTACAAAGCGAAGTAGCACGCCAGCGGGAAAGCTACCACGTAGAGCTGGAACATAAGTATCGACGTGACTTGTAGATTCAACCTGCACACTCTCATCGTCTATATGCTGATCAGCTGGCTTGACTCACTAAAAATTAACGCCCGTAAAAGCGACGCGCAGGATGGCGACGAAACTCGCGCGTTCACTAGAGGATGGTGCTGATATTGATCGAATTTGCATCGTCTCCGTGCCGTCCACCATGTCCAGCTGCTCTTGCTGTATCCGCTTCTTCACCTTCAGGCAGCGGAAACACCTTCACTCAGAACGCGTCATTAGCTTACGTTCACCACCACACTAAACACCAAGCATAGCAGAAACACTCACAGCTGCGTCGCGTCTCGATACAATTTTCACGCGTTACTAATCACTATCACCCTAGTGCGTTGCCGACAAGTTGGGCGGCGGTGGCCTGGACGCCTGGAGATTCAGAAGAGGAAATTTTCATTTTAAGTACTTAGTTCTTTTGGTTTTGCAATAATTGTTCGAATGATACCGGCGAAAAACGCCTCAATCTATCTACCTATGGTGCGTACGCACAGGTCTGCCAAAAACTAGGCACGCTGACACTCTCGAACGATCGCAGCCGGAAGCCCTTAAAGAGTTGCCGGACGCCCTCCAAGAGCGTGCTCATCACCAATAGTTCGTGCTCATCACGAATAGTTCGTGCTCATCACGAATAGTTCGTGCTCATCACAAACAGTTCGTGCTCATCACGAGCAGTTCGTGCTCATCACCAACTGTCCTTAAGGGGGGGAAGTGTGCGTCAAACGTCACTTGACTGCATCACTTTTTCGCTCACTCAAATCGTGCGTAGCAAGGTGTCTCGTTACAAATGGTTTTCTCGTATGAGTGCAACTTTCCCCCCTTAAGCTAACGGTCAACATCGCCGCGGCGTGTTTGCCGCGACGATCACGCCGCTCGAACCAAGCGGCTTGGACGACGGCGTCGAAAAAGCTAACGGCCCGATAGCCACAAATCAGACACCTGAAGGTACAGTTTTAAAGGCGTATAGCGTAAAAGTCAAAGTGATTTTCATGTGACGAGAAGTGCGCAAATGCGCACTTCTCGTCTCTGTGTTTTGTGGACATCATCCGAACAACTCAAGGCCTCCAACTTTCTCCGGCGTGTTCGTCGCGACAAACACGCCGCCCGATTTGCATCCATCAGCTCACCCGTTACCATGATGAGGCTTTTTGACGCTCTACGCCATGCTGTGCTGATCGACTTGAGCTTCAGTAAACGACTACGGCCGTAAACGCTTACCGAAGCTCGAGTATTAGCTAGTCCCCATGCTATAGACCACTATCACATCAAAATTCTTTGCGAGCTAGTTGAAGGCGTTCCGGCCGCGGCGTGTTTGTCGCGACGATCACGCCACGACTATGATGACCAAAAGTAGTGGATGTCAAAAATTTCGAAATAGCCCTTTACTTCTGGCACTTTGGGGGGTAGCAGATGCTACCCCTAAGTGTTGCTAGCTAGCAACACTTTTTGGCAGCTAACTCCCTAGAGAATCGCTTATTCCGACGATTTTTCATATGAGTAGCTATCCAGCGCTTGGTCACTGCGCACGAGCTAACTCGGCGTGATCCCATTGCGTTTTGGCGTGATCCCAAAGCCACTTTGTCGTGATCCCAGTTGAGCTTATCGACGGCGTCTGCCTTCGAGAAACCACTATTTGATATATGTCCGATCAAAAAACTTTGCGCAGCACCAGAACGCTCTAGACGAGCTAAGCCGGCGTGATCCCAATCGCGTTTTGGCGTGATCTCAATCGCCATAGGGGTGCTAGCTAGCAACCCTTTTTGCCAGCTAATGCCATCGAGAATCGCTTATTAGAACGACTTTACATCCAAAAACTTGAGCAACGCATGATCACTCCAACCCAGCTATTCCGGTACCATCCCACTCCGGCTTTGGCACCATCCCATTTGCAACCAAGACCGTCTATCACGTCGATTGCAAACTGATGCTGAAGGCCCGCGGCGAGAAAAAGGTTTTTTGTTGATTGGTCCTCCTGGGACAACCACGAAGGGGAATGGAACCACATTCTAAACGCGGATGGTTTTCAAGCTATTGAACCACTCCCTTTCGGTTAGGACCCCGGGATCGCCACCAACTGTTGGCGGACAGATTTCGAACCGTTTTGGCTGCTCTGGCCCATGCTTTACTGCTCAGAAGGCGACTTATGCACATAGCAGATATCGTGAAGATCAAGCAAAGCAACTCACCATACACGCACGCGAACTCGATCATGTACACGTTGTATCACGTTATATGGCACGCCAGCTGCACCGCCCCCAGCGTTCCAACCAGAACGCTTATCAATTCCCAGAATCACGCATTTGGCAGAATCGTCAGCGCGCTACTAAACCGCGACTTCACTAAAAGCTGCTAAAACTTTTCCACTCGTACGCCCGGCTAGTCGGCGAAAACGGGTTCTCCAGGAGGTAGAAGATGCGGATCGGCTCGTTGTCCTTGTCTCTGTCTGCGTCGGCTGCTGCTGCTACGTCGCTGCGCATACCGTCAACATCATGAGCGCGTAAATCTCCTAAGTCGCTGTACGAGCCGCTGCGTCGCTGCGCACTCCCGAGAAGCGGCTCGTACAGCGACTTGGGAGATTTACGGTTATTGAGTGGCGCTGACTTGTCGGCAGCTCCACCGCCTCCGCCCCCGACGAAATTTTTTTTATCCCCTCTCTCCTCGTGCGGGTGCCACGACGGGTCGACCTCCACGCCCGCACTCAGCCTTCAGGCGTCCCAGTCTCATTGGGTATTCAGCTACGGCAGTTCTGTGAACGCGACCTTTTAGGACTTCAAATCATGATTATGTTTATGCTCAACATGCACCGGCGTTACCGGCGTCGCAGGCGGCCGAAACACGGGCGTGGGCTTCTCCTTCTACATCAAATCCCGGGGTGACTGCGGCCTGTACATCGTAGCTTGTGTTTGTTTAAAAATAGCTGTCTGCGATTTTCTAACTGCACTGCTGTCTCGAAGGATAGAGCGTAGTCAGTCCTTTAGCGTTCATGGATTCGTTTTTCACGACGTCGGAGACAATGTTAATGGCGATTCTTCAGTGTCACGCTCTCGATCGCGGTCTCGATCGTCAATGATCGTGATCCCTCACAGATCCTACGGTCGGTGGTCCCCAAGGTATAGCTTTCAACTCTTAGGCGCAGTTCCTAGACCTTGACCTTGCTGAAACGCAGACTACACCGGGGCCACCAGCTTCTTGGAACCTCCTCATTCTCTGACCGTCGGCATTCTGGAACTTGGCATCGCTGAAACTTTTTTACTCCCAATTGTTCAGCGAGAGGCGTACAACGACCTATAGCCACTCATCTGTCCGACACCAACCCCTCCCTCTCACAGCTAATCGAGCACGCTGGTCATCACACTGCGTTGGGTCAGCTTGATGACCTACGCTGCATCCACGTGGTCGTTGTTAAAATGCGCGAGATTGTCATAACCTTCCGCCTCATTATTCACGTCACTTTTCACTACAAGAACTCTGTTCACCATTGGTGGAAGACGTATACGAAGGAAATTCCGTAGAGGCACCAGGTGATGCTGTTTCAAATACCTAATCCTAAGACTCCGAGGCCTTTTACCTCTCTTTCATCTCCGCTAACTATAGCGTTAGAGTCAGAAACGATGAACGGCTGCAACCAAGGCAGCACCGGGCTCCGCTCACTAGTCGCACAACAGCACCACCCAGACGTTGTGCAACATTGTTCATACGAGGAATGGCTTCTCCAAAGCGTCACTGCTCCCGACGTTCGAAAAGAACCGCCGGATCGCCTCATATATAAAAACAGCCAGCATCCCAGGCAGTCAGCTACTAGCGGTTGTAGATCCCTGCGAGATGGACGACGTCACTAGTCCTGGCCGCATGACTGCACGAGGAAGTCGTCGATGAAGAGGAAGAAGAACCTGGAGGCGTAGTGAGAGCGGGTGTGAATGAGATAAAAAGGCTTTTTTGGATTAATCGGCATAGTGAAGCACGTCGATCGGCTTCTTGACATTCTAGCGCGCTATTATAGAAGTACGATGCATGCCGGCCGTGTTCTATCGCTGCCTGATGTGCGGCTGAGGATGATACGGCTGTAAGAAGCAGCGCAACCCCCACCCAAAAAGGCGTCTATACTTCTTGGTAAAAACACGAAAAAATGCCAATCCGCACCTGCAGCCTGATCTCCTTAGATGACAGAGCGTAGTAAATCTAAATACTAGAGAAACTCACCAAAGCACCACCGGGTAGTAGAGCAATAAAACAATCTGGCACTGCGCCAGGTAGACGAAGCACATCCGATAATTCCGTCAGCCAAACGCGACTCAGACGAAGCTATCAAGTGCGCTGGTGAAGCCCACGCCCACCCACAGCCCGAAGCAGTTGAGCAAGCAGTTACTACAAACCTACGCTCTAGACAACCGTTGTCTACGGCGTGCTCACATTGTTGGGATCGCGCCCATTGGTGTTATCTCCATACAAGCCCTAGAAAAAGACGTTACTACGTCGCCGGATACAGGAGCAGGACGTAGGAGAGGATGTTTGACTTTCAGCTTTTGAGCACGGTCTTGAATGCTGAGGAGTAGTCGGAGTCCAGTGTTTGTTCATCACCTTCTGGCTCTACTTCATCGTCAGGGTCGAAGCGCACGCCAAGCGAGGTGGCAAGCGCGTCTGATTTCGAGTTGGAATTGCTGGTGGCCATGATGATTGATGTCTTTCGAACTATGATTATGATGACTTTCGATTGATATACTTTCAATTGATGCGCTAGTCCACTGTTGTATGTACTTGTTCACTGTCTCTATTCGATCTCACCTCACAAACAACTTATCGACTTTCCAATGAAATAATATTTTAAATATGAATTTACGAATGTTTATCGTTACGATATACGAACGAAGCTTTTTCAGATCGAGAATTCAAGTTTCCCAAAAAGAGGACCACATACGCATGCATCTAGTCGATTATCATTTTCATTAATAATTTTCATAAATATCACAAAGTATCTACGTTAATTTATGGTTTAACTTTAACTCCTGGTCCTGGTATATTTTTGAGTTCTCGTTCTCAACGAGAAATTTTGAGTTCTGTTCAGAGTTGTTTCTAGACCCAATATGCGACGCATTCTAACGTCCTCGGACCTTTATAATAATTCTTGATTTTGTTTTTGACGCGTTATTTTACGCTTTATCATATAAGCATACTTGTCGTTCATATATTCCCTTGCTTTTGCTTTTCTAGTATGTCTAGAAAACAGCCCCAATCCACGATTCCAGATTTTAATAACAAGTTCAGCTGCATCCGGTCCGTTGTTGCGTACCTCGAAGTGCGTGTCATCGGCAATAATGAGAGAATCGTCTTTATCAAGATTGACGGCGTGATCCTCAACGGGGATGTAGTTCTTTCTGCTTCCAGTCCCAAATCAGTGGTGTGTAGTTCCATCCCAAATCAGTGGTCATACTGTTATGCTGCTTCCTTTTATCACTTGCGCGAACTACGCGAGTTTGTCTTCATGTTTCATATTGAATCGGTTTTCATCTTTCGAATTCCACTCCCTGAGGCTGTGATTAGCTGAAAGAATGGTGATGAGTTTTTTTCATAAACAGAATGGATAAGCTACGGTATAGTGCATGCAGATTATTTCTTTTAGATTATAATAATACAAAATGAAATGTAATTTAATTGTAGTAACTCGTGTAAGTGTAGCAGAGTAATGGCTCACGCTCGATTCGCACGTACAAATTCATCCAGCGCTTCTGGTCGTTGATAGTGGGAAGATCAAATAGTCTGATTCCAGGCACAACTGTATTAGTTTAACCCCTCGCTTCCACCCAATGGAGAAAGACTAAACAATCATTGCTATCTAGTTGATCCTGGATGTCTTTGCCAGATATCGGGTACACATCCATTTGAATTTCCCTTTCATTTACGTGGTCGTAATTCAATTTGAAGACGCGCCCGGATTGCCAACTTCTGCCTTCGATTGCCATCTTCGCATTAAACCATTTCTCATATTTATAAAAATAAATCGACCTTTCTCGCTCTGGTGGATGCTTACGCGCACCAAGCTATGCTTTTCCAATCCATTTTCACACTTGCCTGAGCCTCATGTAATCACGGAGTGACAGAAACTCTTCGATTACCGAAAACATGTCCCCTTCGAACACTGTCTCTATGTTGATCTGGTGCGGGCTGAGCACCGCATTCTTGCACTCGTTCTAATTTGTTTTCTATGTAGCTGCAGCAGAAGAAGGTAAAGAAGTCGCACCCACATTCACGGGGCCTGCAGAGGCGACGCCAGCGGCAGAGCTCGACGAGCTGCCGCTACCATCGGCTTGTTCGGGCATGTTCTTTATTAACTTTTTACGATTTCTTCTTCAGGTGTAGTCTCAACACCTCAATATCAACAGCATAGAGTACAGCGAGTTATTTTGGATTGGTGCGATAATTTACCGAGATGACGGCAGTGACAGTAGTCCGTCTATCCCATAAATGATATTCTAGAGTCAGAGATATAGTATAGCATTTTCGATAAATGAATATCTTCTGTTGACACATCGTTGCGTTTAACATGCTCAAAATTATAACTTGCTATATAGAACACGCACAAAATTTCTGATACAACACGCCCAAAATGGCAGACCAAAACGACTAAAGTCAGATAGTAAACTCGAAATCGTGTTTGAGCAGTATAACTTCGTCTTCGATCACTATTCATTAAAAGCAATAAATTTGAGCGTTTATTTTTTTACAATCGTCTTCACCATCACCACCTCAGCACGGGTGCAAGTGATATGTTTATGTAATATCCTGTGTGCCTGCAGCGTGCAGGACTAGTACACCCACATTCAAAATTTGGAACCGTGAGATTAAAATTAATGCAGACGGACGTACCGTATCGCCACCTGCATAGCATGACCTCCTAGCCCTAGCGATTAGGCTTAGGCCTTATAATACAATTGTCGGTTGTCCGGCTTGTATTTCTCTTTTTCCGCGCCCTCGGGATCTCCAAATGCCTTGTTATCCTTGTGCAAGCACATAATTGCCGCATCAAATCCTTTGGCTTTGTCGGGCGACCCATGCCTCCCTTGCGTAAGTTGAGCCTGCGGCATACCTATGGTAGAAGAAAAAGAATATAGAATTTTCGTGGAATCACCGTTTCTTTAGTGCCATTCACGGTGGGAATGGGGTATTGAAGCCTCTCAAATCGATGTTTTCTATCGCGTTTTATATAGCGAAGAAATGGATAAAATCGCTCTTGTCAAAAGTGCAAAAAAGTTGTAAAATTTGCCTCTAAATAACGGTAACTCCACGATAATTCTTTCTCTTTGAGTCTGGGCGTACCCGGAGTGTAAGATTTATGGTCCGCGGGATTTGATTTGGGAACATAACGACTTTTTTCGCCCTCGTGCTTGAAGCCTACGAGTTAAAAAAATGAGTTAATTTCATCATAGCTGAACAAGTCGAAACAGATCAAAATTTGCAACAAAAAACGAAAGTTGCAAATTTTAAAGGTGTTTTGCCTATACTGTATAACGCTATAAAAAACGTTCTAAAAAATGGTTTGAATACCCGGCCCTAGGTATGAAGAAAATAACAGATGATTTTCATTGTGAATTGAAGCCGTGCATGATCCCGTCGAGCAAATTTTTTAGGCTCCGTGCGTGATCCCGTCGACCGTCATCGTCGTCTTCGTGCTCCAGGTGAAACCACACCACGGGCGGTGGGACCTTATGTGGATCAGTGATGGTGTTTATGTTTTCGCCAAGAGTATCGTTTTCCAACTGTCTGCCTATTTCGTCCATGTCAGCCATCCCCCAGTACCGCACGGGCACACCGAATGACCTGAGCATTTGCTTCACTGCTGCGCCCTCCTCGCGCAACTGCTCTCCGGATTTTTTACGCCCGGTCGCACCCGACTTCTCGTCGAACACGTAGATCACGCCGTCACAATACTGCCAGAAGTCGTAGATGTATCCGTAGTCGCCCGGCAAATCAAGTTTTTCCTCTTCCTTTACCGGGTACTCCTTGCCCAAATTCAGCTGTGATTTTTGATTAATTCCCGTATACAAATCCATCCGGATCAGGTTCAAGTTAATATCTTTGTGCGAGCACGTGAACTCGTCACAATCGCCTTCTACAGGTTTTTTTCCACTACCGATAAGTAACTTTTCGTTTCTCACCTTGTGAAAGTTGACCTGCATATGGTCCTTTCATCACGGCACACGCTGCTCGATCATTTTCATGTAGTCAGAGCAAAGCTCAATGCTTGCTCCACGTGACGCTGGATGATTCAGAATCAGATAGTTCCAATGCTTTGGATTATTTTCCCGACCTAGCGGACGACCATTATTTTTCGAGCGGTCGGGACAACGCACCTTTGACAAGATCCAATCGATTATAATTTGTATTCCATCGCCTGCCTTTTGAGCCACAGCTTGGCCAAACTTTTTCATCATGTTGTTGTTGACCGAGTTTTTTCGTTAAAGATATAGATAAAAGACGTGAATCAATTCGACAACTCAAGTCCCTCAGACGTTGTAGTACTAGTAAGTATATCAAAAAATGTTCCTTACGTATATTCCGACAAAACGCACTCGCACATCGAAAAAGAATATGGGTAATACTAATAATCGCTAAAGTTAGAGTTAGTGTTAGAGGTACTAAAGCCACCATCCCATTTGCATTTCATCAACGCCCACATTCAAAACTGATGGAACACGCCGGCACAAAGAGTTCTTCGAAGATATGAACATCATGCACAGTATAGCAATAGCTTCCATCACGAGTCAGTTTCCTGATTTGAGCTTTTATCTTTTCACAAACGTCTTCACCGCCTCAGCACGGGTGCAAGTGAGTGAATACTTTATGTTGTCCTTATCATGACGGTTAAGCTTAAGCTATGATGGTGCTGATCAAGCATGTCGCGTACTTGATGTTTTCGTTGGAACAATATTCTAACTGTTGAACTAAAACTTCACGTACTCAATTTCCTGCCATCTTATGTCTAAATCTAAACGATTCGCATTCGACCAGTTGCCTGCTATGCTTTTGCGACGAACATAAAAACACCATACACTTACACTGCTTAAATTCTGAATAGCGTCACAGTTACACCTACGCCACTTCATGTACCTTACTCGTCATCTCCTTGCTATTATGCACACACTCACAATAAATTTATCCCCCAGTCTTCTTCGAATTTCTACTTCTATCTATTATGTCTAACACTTGTCACTTTGCTATTGCTATTCTCTCAAACATCGTTATAAAATCGACTCACATATCCCATACCAACTCCAACGTTATGCTCACATTGCTTACTTATGTCGATGACGCGCGCCCCTTACCACGAGCGCGCGTGCCTTGCACTTAACAGGCTGTTGTGGTCCTCAAAGTCGAGCGAGTGCCAGTCCGCGATCTGCTGCTGACGCCCGTCCGCGCCCAGGCCCATCACGTCGACGGTCTCTTCGAAAATGGAGGTCAGCGTCTTCCGGAACTCCTCTTCACCGAGCTGGTGCGCAAACTGCGCGTCCTCCGCCAGCGTGGCCTGGTTCGAAAAAATTAGAAATGACAGAGTAAGTCCTCTTTACCTTCACAAAGATCTTGCATGAAGGAATACGAAAAGCTTTGATACGATAACGATACTTCATTTATTTTTATAATAAAGCACGATCACAGACTCGTAGTGATGCACCGCCTGAAGCTTCTGCTCGTTAATTTCCTTGCACACCGCACGCACCTCCGACGCCGTCGGCGACGGCGGGATCTGGTCGACAGCCGCCAGGAAGCCCTGCGGCACGTCCTCCATCGCCTTGAAGAAGTCCTCCATATCAGACTCGAAGTGAGAAGTGGACGGCGAGGAGGGCGATGAAACTGAAGGATACGTCTGCTCCTTCTTCTGCACGTGCTGGTTGACCACGATCATGTTGCTCGGCTGCGGTTTCGGCGCGCCGACTGACGCCGAGTGGCTCATGCCCTGAGCAAGCGACGACGACCCGAAGGAGGGCGCGTGGCCAAGCAGGGTCACCGGAGACGAGTAGGCACCACTTGCGGCGCGCTGCATGACGGGCGACGACAGGTCGTTGAAGCTGCCGTTGGCGTTGCTCACGTACATGTTGTACTGGGGCGGCGCGTTGGCGTAGTTGTAGGTCCCGTGCAGCACCGGTAGCTGCGGCATCTGCAGCTGAAGACGGGGCACCTGGTTCGAGGAGTACTGGACCAGCGCGCGTCTGGTATACTCGATGACCACGTTAAAACAGGCCTGAAAGTGAAAAGAAATAAAATTTAGACTGCTAGTGAAATTGAAAAAAGTTTGGAATGATCAAGATCATGAAATGATGACTCACGAAAAAAAAAGCCTAGATAGCATGGGTCCAGCTAACTCACCTGTCGAATGAAGAAGGGTTGCGGAGGCACACACATGGTTCTGGAGGAGGTGGCGGAGTTGCCCTTCACAGCGGCACCAACAGTCAGCTGGTCGTGGGAGTCGGTGAAACAAAGAACGGCGACCTTGCCTAGTAGTGATCGGCGATATAGATGAGAGCGTAGTAGAATGCTGAATGAAGAACCCGTGAATCTATGACCCAAACTCATATTCTACCATATCGATAAATCTATGTAACCTTAAGAACGTAACCTTAATCCCTTACCGTCCTTGCCGAAGGAGAACTTGCGACACAGCCGTTTGGACCTCGTTTCAACAGTGTTGCTGGGGCAGTGGTCCCACGGGATGTCCTCGTAGAAGGAGGTGCAGCTCTCGCTGCGGGCGTCCTCGTCGATCTCGCTGCTACCACCGTCACCCTGCGCCAGCTGCTGCAGACTCTGCGCGGTCAGCACGCCGGTACCCTCCTGGTCGCCGCAGCGGTAGTAGCTGAGGCCTTCACGATCCTCTGGGCTGTTGTAGCACGAGTAGTGCACCTCCGTGCATTTCTGCAAACCCGCGTAGCCTGGGAGAGTATGTTGCGAATGAACTTTATCGAAAAGACAATCATCATGATCATGAACAGTATTACTATATCGCATCAGTATTATAGATGACACCTACACCACTCACCTCCCACGAACTTCTTCGCCGCGGCGTCGCCGGCAACGGCTTCAGGGGAAAGAACAGGCAGCCCGTTCGCCCCATCTCCGTGATTACGAGCCGGATCCTCGGACAAGCACACCTCCGTGATGAAGGTGCGCATCGCCGCGAGCGGGTTGATGCTTAACATGACTTTGGATTGGTTTCCGACTAAGTTCGTCCGTTGATGCGGTATTATGCACCTGTAAAAGTACTTGTGCACCAGCTAGCTGCTTGTAGTGATTTAGCGTTCTGACCTAGTGGTCCTAGCGTTTGCTCCTATGTCCATAGCTAGCAAAAACGAAACTATTAGAATTTGACTTAATTACACGAGCACGTGACACCAACAATATCAGTAATCGAACACGGACGAATGCATTCCCACGAGAGGCACAGATGACGATCGACACAATCGAAAAAAAATTGAAGCGCTATTCCCTGTAAAAATCGAATGCTAGCGCTAATGCTAGCTGATCACTTCAAGCTACGTAGCCAATAAACACAAACAGTACCGAATTGCTTCATCTTCAACATAAGAGGTACACCTTTAGTTCATAAGACATTTATATCTCCGGTCATTGACTTCCAGTCTTTCATCGCGTTTTTTACACAGCAGTAGGCATGACCTACTGCTGTGTGAAAAAGCGTTTTTTGATTGCTACGGTGCGAGGAGAGTCCGTCGGTTTGACCTTACTGTGGTAGGTGCCGCCCGGCGACTTGCTACCTGCAGCGTTACTTCTATGGTGCAGCGTCGGTATGTTACTTTTTCCGTAGAAGGCTTCGCGGTCGAAACCTTGGCAACCCGATCTGATCTTGTCCTCCTTCTGTTTCTCTTTCCTCCGTTCCCATTTGCGCTTTTGCTTAGCTGTTAAATACTCGAGGTAATAACCGAAGTTATACGAGGGAGTTGGAACCAGGCACAAGTTCAACTCGCCTACGTCTCCCTTATAGTCAACAATCTTTATCGTCTCTCTGAGTCTGAATCCATCATAGTGACCGCCCTTCATCACAGCAGTCAGCGTGTTAGTTACAACCCGCCTTACACGCGCAAAGTCACATTCAATGCGATCATATTTCTTTTTTTTTTGTCTACCTCTCGCCGCTGCAGCTACTATCATATCCATTATGCTCTGCTGGACGTACCTAAACGTTAATTCAGCCCCGAGTTTCAAAGCATGAGCATGACTCTCCGTCACCCCCTCCGCCGTCTTAAAGAGGAGCGTTAGACTACTTTTATTTTCGTCACGCTTGCGATCACGTTTTATGCACTGTACATTACCCCGGTCCATAAACGAAAGGATAATGCGGCGTATCAGGTTAGGAAACCCAAACTCCTTAGTCTTCTCACGGAACTACTGAAAGTCGTGGCCACGTTTTTTATGATAGCACTACTCAAACATAACGATACACTCTAGGTTGTATTGCGCCTTCAAGTTGTCCATCGAAAGTTTGTCACTTTCCTTTTTGACACTGGCGAGGCATAGCCAGATATCACTACATTTTGTGCCCACGTCGACGTCGGCGGCGTTCTCGATTTTGTCGGTCTCATTATTATTGGCACTCGATGAAGGAGATGTGGACTGTGGCGCACTGCCTTTGCTCGGCAACGGCCTCGGCGCAGCTGGCACGGCCATAGCAGCTGTAGACATTGTGTCGCAGTACTTTTATCAAGTGGAATTCGCAATTGAGCTTGACTATCTATAATTATACGGCCTCAGTATAATTAGCTTTACTAGAAGCCACTGCTACATCCCTTCTCACTCGCCACATTAAATATTGAATGTAGGTGTGAGATATGGACCCACCTCTGTCCAGCAAAAAAGGAAGCATCGATAAGGCACGGCAAGAAAAATATTCAGAAAGCAGTCGGTCAGAAAACAGGAACAGTAATAAAGAAACAAGTGAGCAGAAGCTCAAGCAAAGGAGTCAAGAAGCGCAGTGAGCTAGTAGCATGGCAATGATAGGTGCAGTTTCAGAGATTCGTACGATTAATTAACTTTTTTCATCGTCATCCCCATTCGCATTCGCATTTTTCCAAGCGGCTTTGGTTGAAGGAACAGAAAGAAGTATCTGTATCTTCGAACACGCCGGCCCTGCTCATACCAGCATACAATCATAAAACTCGTCGTCTGTGCCTGATTCCAGTTGTAATTTAGATTTACCCTAAACATGAATTCGCGACAGATGCCATCGTTTATATAATACAAATCGTCCTTTGTACTGCATTAGCCGGTCGTGCTATGATATGTCTTGAAATCTTTTAATCTGTCTATTGTGCCTAAGATTAAGAAGTCCTAATGTTACAACATGATTCTATATCTATTCTGATAGCCATGCCCAAGGCTGACCGCATAATTCATCTATACGTATCTTTTCGTCTACACAAAAAACATTTTGTATTTGTTGCCTACCGCCACTTCGCAGCCCCGCCACTAGCTGCCATCTGATATCCCAGCCGCCGCTCGGGATTGTTTCATCGCGAAAACGACAAAGAGTCATATAATTCTTCTGATTAATTATTTTCCCAAATTCATTTCATACATAAAATTCTCTGACACAAAATCCCACCTGATTAGCTAACTATTGGGACCACCGCCTCTATACCTATTCACTCACACACATTATACCAAAACCTTCTAAAAACGCTTCTACTTCCATTACGCTTAGGCTTACGCACCACCAGCGCCCGCCTCCGCCGCGCGCCGCTCCTTCGCGTGCTCGGCGCGCATGTCCGCGACCTGGCAGCGCAGCCACTCGATCGCCGCCACGCACGCGTCCTTCTCGTCGGCCTCGCCCTAAGTTAAAGTCAAAGTTTCATCACGCTCGCGCTCACGGTCGGTCTCGTGAGAGGTTTAAAAGTGCATCAAATGATGATTTGAACCGTGATATTTCATTGATTTAGAATCGATTACCAAAAATTTTTACTGAAAAGTTGAAAAAGTGTATTAGTATCTGTATAGTGTGATAGTGAATCCTGGCCGTCTCGTCGTCCGCCGAGTACTTGTCGACGAAGGAGTCCACGGCCCTCTGGAAGTCCTCGGCGGCGTGCACGTTGAACTTCTTGGACAGCTGGTGCGCGTCGTCCACGGGCTTCATCAGCTCGGCCTGGGTGTTGAACGATTGTTTGAATATGATGTTTTATTTTACAGCAATGTAAGTGAGCCAGAATCCCATGAAGTTCAAATAGATTCACACATGCTTAAAAGCGTTATCTTATTCACAACAGTACAAGAACCTTACCTCGTCTTCTTCCTCGTCCGCCAGCCACTCTGCACTGTTGTTCAGTGCGTTCGGCTTGTCCTTGTCAATCGGCGCCTCACCCAAGCACTGCTTCGCGGTCCAGCGCTCGGAGGGATCATAGGTGAGGAGGCCGTAAACGATTTCGCTCACCTCGTCCACAGAATCCTGAAGATCCTACATCTCCTTCGCGTTCGTGGGCTCCGGGCAGCGCGGCATCACCATCGTGTGGATCTTAAACAGCAGGTCGTCGTGCGCGCGCATGCACCACTTGTCGAGCTTGCGGCCCTTGCCATTGGAGTTGTTGTTCCAGTACCGCACCACCTCGGGCTGGCGCATGTCGAACCTAAGAGTTGTGTGGTGGGGGTGGTTGCAAGTTTTACAACACAGCAATTGAAAATAACTCATACATTTTGATTCGGGGTACAAATCTCACTCAATACGGAAGTATTTTAGATTTATTGGCTCACCAGTTGTCCGCTTTATCTGCGTGCTTCACCTGCGTCATATTCCTACCACCACCTTCAGCCCGGCCGTAGGTCATGATCTTCAGCTTGTCCTTCTTGTGCTCGGTGATCTGGTCCAGCATCTCCCGGTTGCTCACCTGCAGCTGCCACTTGTCCGGCCAGTCCTTGCTGACCTTTTTCACGTCGTAACACTTTTCGTTTCCCACCTGTTTTTCCTTGCCCTCCACCACCTTGCCCTGGTAGCTGGCCTCCATGCCCAGCTGCTTCGCGCGCTGCGCCGTGCTCCCGCTCTCGTCGAACAGGCACCTGCGTATAAAAGGTTAACTTAACGAGAACGGCAGCACGGCTCAGTTACGTTAAGCGTCTTTCACAAAACATATCGAGAGCCGTTGGAAATCAAGCTCAGACTCTATATAAAACAGTGTTTGCCATAAGCATAAAGTTAAAGAGTCATCCGTAGAATGTCCGAAATCAAATTGAAAACTAGTCGAGTGCGCCCAACCTGTACCCCTTCTTGCTCGCGCCCGAGTCGGGCCAGGCCAGCTTCTCGAACATGATGCAGCCGATGGCGTACATGTCGGCCGCGTAAGAGTAGGCCACCGCGCCCTCCAGCTGCTCGGGCGCGTTGTACATGGCGGTGCCGCAGCCCTTGGCGTCGGTCATGCGGTTCGTCCTGCACCGCGCCATGCCTGACGAAATTATAGAGATAGACGTATATGTGCAGCACAGTTAGTAGTTACGCTTATTTTGGCGAAAAGGAAAAAGGCTTTTTGGTTGATACTGATACTGAAGTCGTGAATATTCCATTTGGGACTGTATTACTGTTAGCTTACGACGAGTTACACACATCATACATCAATCTATATAGCAATCACTAGAGATCCGTATGGGTCGCCGACTCTACAGGCTCGCTTTTTCGGAATGCGGATGACGCTGACACAAATGAACACAGCAGGTCCGACAAGAGTGCATCCCAGCTAATATGGCACGTACATTTTTCAAAAAAAGTTCATCATCTCCCAGCCGTCTTAGCTGATCAATAAATCCAAGTGAACAACATATACATACGCACCCAGGTCCGCGATCGCCACGCGCCGCTCCCGCTTGCAGTACAGCACGTTCTCGGCCTTCAGGTCGCGGTGCACCACCCCGTGGCGGTGCATGTACTCGATGCCCTTCAGCATGCCGCGGAAAACGCGCTTGTAGTCGGCCTCGGTCTCCAGCACGTGCTTGTCCAAACTCCCTCCCTCGAAGAAGTCCATGACGAGGTACAGCCCGGTGCACTTCTTCGCGAAGTACAACTCGTCCTTCTGCGTGCGCTTGTAGCCGTTCGCCGTCATGCCCTTGTCGAGGCAGATGGCGGTCATGTTCTCGAGGTCAGCTTCCTGGGTGAAATTGAATATGGCACGGTCGCGAAGTGTCTCGAGAGCCGTCTGAATCTGAAAACGCTTGAATACTCAAGATGAAATTTACTTCTATCCTTTGATAGAATCGCCATTTCAATTAAATGAAACTCAATTTGAAAACTTATAGTGACCTCTGACCCCGTTGAAGAAGGCGTTGGCCAGCCCCACGATATTCGGGTGCTTGCGGAACTGCCGCATGAAGTGCGTCTCCCTTAGTAACTGAACCAGGCTCGACGAGTCCTCCCCCTCGAACAGCTTCTTCACGGACTGAAACTTCACGGCGTAGTCCCTCTTCTCTTGTTTATGGGTGGTCTTGTAGACAGCTCCGAACGCGCCCTCGTCCAGGTACGTCGGTTTCGAGTACACGGCCAGCAGCTCCACCTTCCGGTCCTTGATCTTGTAGGTCTTGCGTGCCTCGTACTCGGGATTGTCCACGGGGACGGCCTAGTACCCGTCGTCGCTGTCCTCCTCGTCACTCTCAGTCTCACTGTCGCTCTCCTCGGCCTCTTCCAGCTTCTTCTTCATGATCGTGTTCTTGCGCCGCTCGTTGGCCAGCTGCTTCTTCCGCTCCTCCAGGGCCTCCTCCAACAGGTCCTTATTGTCCCTGTGATCGTGTCTTTCGTCGATAAGCTTCTTGAGCCAGTAGTCTCAGTAGAACTTCGAACCCGCGACCTCGTCCTGCAACTTGTCACTTTTATTCTTGTACCGGGTGGCGCGCCCCTTCTGCGTGCGCAGTTCGGTCTTGGCCCTAGACAGCTCGATCTCTTGCTGGTGCGTCAGCATGCGCAGCCGATTCGCCTCCGCGTCGTTCGAATTGTTAACAATGGTCAGGTCGTTCAGATTTTTCTCCATGTCGTGCATCTCCGACTTGTGGATGGACGTGCACAAGTGCGCGCCGTCATTCCAGCCGCGCTTGTACTCGTCGCTCCTGTACTTCGGCGCCCGCGGAACCTTGTCGCCGCCGCCGCTGCCGCCGTTGCCGCGCTTGCCGTCGTCGCTCGAGTCGTCGTCGTCGTCGTCGCCCGGGCCGGCGCCGCCGGCACCGGTCGACTTGGACCGCCCGCCCGATTTCGTAGTGGACTTCGACGCATTCGGCTTGTTGTTCCCGCTCGGTTGCGAGCTGCTGGAGCTGGAGGATCCGTTGCCACCGCCCGAGCCGCCGGCGCCGGGTCCCGACGCGCTTCCGCCGTTGTTCTTGCTACTAGAAGTGCCCGACTTGTCCAGCTTGTACAATGGAAGCTTCTTCATAGGCCGCGAAGCGCACATGTCCAGGCCGTCCATGTCGTCGTCGTCGTCATCCAGGTCTGGATCCAACGACTTGTGCTTGTGCTTGTGCTGCTGCTTCTGCCTCTGCTTGCGGTCGGCTTCGTCCCTCGCCTCCTGCTCGGCCTCGATTTCATTTGCGCGTAGCTGCAGGTTCGACTGATCCTTCTGACCGCCGCCGAAGACACTTGATATCGGGTTTTTCGCGTTGCCGTTGAGGCCCGCGTTGGCGAGCATGCTGCCGAGCAGGCTGCCTTGACGGCCGCCGCCACCAGCCACCTTGGAAGCAGCGCCGCCTCCGAGCCCGAAGCCCCCGGCGTCTCCCTTCCCACCCATGCCCTTGTTCACCTTGCCCGTACTCATGTTCATGTCACTAAAACTGTTGAAGTCCGACGTTGCGCTGGTCTTCTCCCCGTGGCGCACGCGCTTCACAGCATCCGGCCTGTGCTCTCTATTGCCCGATTTGCTGTGGCCGATGGTGCCGTTTAAAGAATCAAGACGTTCGAACGCAGCAGAAGAACTTTCCTTGTCGCGGATCGACTCCGTGCGACCGAACTCACCCAACGCCTCGTCGTCGCCGTCGGCGTTGCCCTCGCCGCCGAAGGTCCCCTCGCCGTCGTGCTCGTTAGCGTCACTAAATTTCATAGCATTAACATCACTAACCAGGCCACCCCGCTTGTCCTTAGCGTCATCAACATCTTCGATTTCGATCACCTTACCAGACTTGTCGTAGTGCAGATGCTTGGGATAGCCGCCGATGCCCTTTTCGATTTCAACTACGTTCTTCGCGACGATCACGCCCTTGATCTTGTCACTACCCGCGTGAGTATTACTAGCGGCCTCGTTGTCGTTCACGGTCGGCGTGCGCTCGGCGCGGCCGCGCTTCTGCGACTGGCTGTCCTTGTTACTAGCAAATGACGTACTTGAGGAGGAGGAGGACGTTCAGGCTCAGTTGTTTCAAGACGTAGAAGTGGACTTCTCGCTGTTGTCGATGTGCTCCAGCTGAACTGCGCTGCCGTTCTTGAGGGCCACCTTCTCAACCATCTTGTCCTTACTACCCGCAGACTGGAAGCTGAACTTGCTGTTCTTGTCCTTACTACCCGCAGACTGAAAACCGAACTTGCCGCCGTATTGAGGCAGCTTCTTGTCCTTGTCGAAGTTGTCGCGCGCATCCTTCATCCACGCGAGGCGCTCCATGACGGAGAGACCAGCGGGCGGCTGGAGAGCAGAACCGGGCTGCGGCGCAGACTGCTGGGCAGAGCCAGAGCCGAAGGGGTTGGAAAAAAAGGGCATGATTTTATTATGTTTACGGGTGAGTTTCTTATTTATGACGTGTCTAAGCAGCCAAAGTGACCGCTTCTAGTTCTACCTAAACTGTTGTGTGGTATTTATACACTCCTCTGTTCGACTTCGAACTAGTATGATTAGATGCAGGGCCGAGAGCGACGAGCGAATCTTCCACTGCTACCTAAAAGTAAAAATCTAGTCTCTGACTCCTTTTAGTTTTCAGTATCTCACTACTCCCACAACTACCTTCTACGAATGAGAAGAAGATTGTGAACGTCGCAGCAACCTACCGCGAATGCAGGAAGGTGAGTTCAGTTGCGGGTAGGGCAGCAACCTACTTTCCGCGTGCGATCAAACAATCCCTTACAAGAAGTACGTAAAACCGACTGAGTCGGAGTAGTTGAGTGTGCGATTTACAAAAGTCGATACAGTAGTGCTAACGAGTGTACCTGTACAACAATTTAATCTAGATGGCACGTCGCGACTTAGAGCGACTGCGACGCGAAACAATTTTATAGAGCAAGTGGTCGCCGCTTGCGACTGTGTGTGTTATAGATGAAGAAGTTGTCGTCGCCGCTAGTGACTGTGCTAGTTGTAGTTGATGAAAGTTGGTGGCGCCGCTTGCGACCGTTAAAAGTAAAACGTTTGTGTAGAGAGTAGATGGAGAGCTAAGCAGCTAAGGCTACCTACGCTGTTGGCACCAGTCGCTACGATACCAGAATGAAGTACCTTATCTAGCGTTGCGTTGAAGTTGATTACGATGTTGGCACCAGTCGTTGCGATACCAGAATGAAGTACCTTATCTGGCGTGGCGTTGAAGTTGTGATTACAAGTACTCCTCTACGCTAGAAGTCGTGATTACAAGAAAGTCAAAGTGTGTGATTTGAAACTCAAAATAGCAGAGTGCACTTTTGTTTTTGAGTACTTGACTATCGCTAAGTGTATACTCAAACTCGCCTAATGCCTAGCTGATTCAGAATTCCGTGGCCCCAAGTTTTAACTATACGACGATTCAGTTGAGTTTGGAATCACAGTTATGATTTACAAAATTGAATATCGAAGTTCTTTAATAACGTACGACACATAGACTACAGTTTTTGGATTCCCACGAGTTGCAACTTTATTCCGTACACGTAAACTCACGACGGCAGTAAACGAAAATATCTATATCTGACTTTCATTCCCGACAAAAACAGGGCAAGGTACTCTTCGTCTTCAGCAACATTAACACTGCGAAAATAGAAATACCGATTCATCATAATATATCGTCCGCGATTCGTATATCTTTTGTATCGCTCCCCGCCAGGTTTTATAGAACCTTCGTCAGTTTCTTGCTTTGGTAGTTGGTACAGTTGCTTCATGTAGCTGGTACAGTTGGTACAGTTGGTACATATAGTTTTCGGATAAGGTACCCAGAGAGAGAGACAGCCAAGTGTCTCGTGGCATGCTCAAAAAAGAGAGACAGCCAAGTGTCTCGTGGCATGCTCAAAAAAGCTAAGTACTAAATACTCCAAAAAAAAATCAAAACACCTCATTTAGCTTTTTACCAAAGTCGTTTGACCCAGGCTTGTTTTGCTGTTCAAAACGGAAACGTTGAATTCAATTACATGTTACACCCTTTTCTAGCTGTTTCTCTCACTACATTGAATGTAGCAGTGCTTATGCCTACTCTGCTCGCACAAGCATCGTCCCCGCAAGTCACTAACGTTTACGCCTCACCGCTCGCTTACGCCCCGCCAGCCCCCGCCCCCTGCTCCTTTGCCGCCTGCTTAGCTTCTCGCTCAAGCCTGTCTCACTCCTCCTTCCGTTTTTTGACTTCTTCATGTTTTACCAGCACTTTAAGCCTGCGCCTTTCATCCATGGTCATTTCTTTCAGCCTAGTCGCACCGCTATAGGAGTCGCCTTCGGCCAGAAGCAGGTGTTTTGGGACTTCATTAATATACTCTCCAGCATCCTGGGGAAGAAAGAAATAAGTTTTATCACGCGACATACCCTCCTGTGTATGTGTTACAAAGTATAAAATATGCATAGCGTTTTCAGTATAGGCTTCCATAAAATTTAGAAAAGTTGAACTACGGTTACACACTTCCATCAAGTTCAAGTGATCCCCCACCTTAGCCACCTGCTGCGCCTGGTTATAGGCGAAGATCAACTTCTGGTCCAGCTGGGCGAGCTCCATCGGAGAAAGTTTTTGATATTCATAAACTTTCTTGACTTTCTTCTTCTTGCCACCATCGCCATCTCCACCCGCGTCTTCATCTTGAACTTGATTCGCAGCGCCAACCGTAGCACCAGAAGCAGCAAAACTCGCAGCCGGTTCAGTTGGCTTCGGCGCAGGCTAAACCTCGGCCAACAGTCGTTCCCTCCTTGTCTGTTTCGCGTAAGTCGAGGGGTGCTGCGCGTGCTGGACGGGCGCGGCGCTGGCGAGTGCCTGAGAGTGAAAACGAGTTGTGATTTGAACGAATGTTTTTGGATGAAGGTGCACTTTTCGTTTTCATCAAGCAGTCGCACATCTAGTCAAATGCATTTTAGAAACTACATCAAATTAAGTAGACAACAAATTCTAATGCGTAACCACTCACCTGTTTCGCTGCTTCGATCTGGCTCCCTTTATCAACCGGCTTATAGTTCGACTTCTACGCCTCCACCAGCGCCCGCACCGGGGCGGGAGCGGGATAATTCTTGTTGATATTACAGGTGGTGAGTAGAGTAGCGTTAACTGCAGCCTGCTGGTGGCGGCTGAGACTCGACTTCGGGAGGTTATGCGGCGGTCCACGCGGCGGCACGGCGGTTGTCGCGAGATTACTTGGGTGCGGCAGGCCGCTCGACGTGACATACGCCTGCGCCTGCGCGATGTGTTGCGACTGTGACTGCTGCTGCTGCTGGTGCTGCTGCTGCTGCTGCGTGAGCTGTGAAGGAGCTGGCACATAGTTACTAGGCACATGAGGATTGCAGACGATCTCCTGCGCCTGCGCCACACCCTGTGGTTCGTAACTTTCCCGCTTCACAGGCTGCTGCTGCGACTGCTGCCGCGCGCCGCTTGCGCTCGCAGCAGCGGCGGTCGGAGTAGTGGAGTTCTTTCTGCCACTATCGCTAGTCACCTGCACATAGGCATTACGTCACGACGACCAAACCATGCCATTCTGATGCTGCGGCGCCTGCGGCGGCTGCGGCTATTGCTGCGTGGCCTGCTTCTGCGCGTTGCCGTTGCCCATTACGTTCTGCTGCTGCTGCTGCTGCGCAGGCGAAAACGACTCACTGCTCCGACGCCGCTTTTCCTGCTCAATTTCCTAACGCAGTTGCGCTCCGTCATGCGCGAGCGCCTTATGCGCACTCTGTAACCTGGACCGCGCCTCACTCACCTGCGACTGCGACTCGCCACCCTCATTAGCGTTCGGCTTGATCGTAGCGCCTCCATCATTTAAATTTTCCGTTCTCTTCTCGTAGCGCCCACTCTCTTCCCACTCTGCCCACTCCGCTTCCCATTTCTGCCACTCAGCTTCCTTGGCCTCCCTAGCCGCTTCCTTGTCCTTCATCTTCTTCTTGTACCAGTCGACCCACTGGTCATCAGTAAAATAGACGCCAGCTTGCCGCGCATGCCACTTCTCCAACTTAATCCTTTTCCACATAACCGCCACCGCATTCTGCTCCTATATCTTGCGCGCCAGCTCCGAGTCGTCGTCCCTAGTCAGCTTGGCGACTGGCGACGGCTTGGGCATTCGGCGCTGCTGGTCATGCTACTCCTGCTGTGGCGGAGCCTGCGGGACTGTGTCGTGCGGCTGCGCGGCGAACGGATTGGGCTGGTTGAAGAGCTGCTGCTGCGCGCTGTGTTTGCGCTCGCGTTCGAAAATTTTTTACCCAATCGCTTTCGCGTGCGCGCTAAAGTCCTCATTGCGCGCATGATGCTGTTGCCCGTGATTTTGCTGCTGAGGCGGCAGAGGCTGTTGAGGCGGCTGCGGTTGCTGCATCTGATTCTGGTGCTGCAAGGGAGGATATTGCTGAGCTTGCTGCGGCTGCTGCATTTGGTTCTCGCGCTCGTTCCAACTGCCCGCATCATTAGCATGAACATGATCATCCCTTTCCAAATCAAGATTACCACGTGCGTGCGTTTTGTACACGTATCCATTAGAGTCCACGTACGGCGCTGGCCTCGTCGGCACGCTCTCACCAGCGTAGTACGCCAGTTTTTGAGCCTCGGTGGCCCACGGCGGGGGAGGTCCACTCTGTTGCGACGTCTGCTGTGGCTGCGGTTGCGGGGAGTGGTGCGGCTGCTGTCGCTGTTGCACCTGTTGCTGCTCCATCATCGGTGGTCGCTGTGCAGGCTGCGACTGTACTTGCATAGGCGTCGCTTGCTGCGCCTGCGATTCTTGTTGGTAGTAGCGAGGCTGGCCCACGTCATAGGACTCCTGCACAGGCGGGTGCGCTTGCATCTGCTGATGGTGAGCAGGAGAGCCCCGATCACTCTGTCGAACGTACTCCTGGTACTGCTACCGAAGGGAATCAGCAGGTGGCTGCGCGTACTGCACCTGCTGCTGAGGCGGCGGCGGCCCGGAGTGATACACCTACTGCGGCTGCTGGTCGTAATGGTGTTGAGCCTGTTAAGGTTGCTGCACGTACTGCGGCTGCTGCACGTACTGCCCATTAGGCGGCGCCTGCTGAACTTGAACGTATTGCGGCTGCTGACCAGGCGCACCCGGTGGCGGCTGCGTGACGATGTATACCACCTGCGGTGGCAGCTGCTGCTGCGGCTGCCCGTACGGCTGCTGGCCATAAGGCTGTTGCTGCACGTACTGCACCTGGCCACCACCAAGAGGACCTTGCTGCACTACAACTTGTTGCGGCGCTCTCTGTTGAGTATTGTAGCGCTGTTCCATCGCCTACACGCGCGCTTCACGCTCACGCAGCTCTCGTTCCCTGGCCGATATATCAGTGAGAGCCTGCTGCTGCTACTGCCGCTGCTGATCCGATACGAATTGCTGTGGCGGCAGCGGCGGCAGCGGCTGCGCAGAACTCGCCAAGTGCGCCTGACTACTCGCCACAGTTGCATCGTAAGGAACTCTTCAGTTGCCATTATTTCCACTGCCACCAGCCCCTACGACATCCGCGTCGATGTTTCAATCTAAGTCCAGGTTCAAATGCTATGCGAACTGCTCGACCACGTCGCTGATGTTACCTATGATAAAGTCCCCGTTCTCGTTCGCGCCTGGGACAGGGGTGGGCTTGAGTTCGAGCGACTTGGTCCACTCGGCCGCCGCGGCGCCAGCGTTGGGATCGAAGCCCGGAGGGCCGTTTGAAGCAGGGTACATCGTTAATTAAAATTATGATGGCTATGTTTTTTGAGAGTGAGACTGATCAATTCGATCAATTTGATACAAAATTAAAATTTCAAACGCTAACTATCTGCGGGACTAGTCTAATAGCTATGGTGGACAAGCTAACTATCAACAACTGTGAATGAGTCGAATTGGCAAGTTCGAGTGATGAGAGTGAGAACTGCATGGTGCACGAAACAAGACGATACGAGACTACTAACGAGGTCCCAGGACGAACGCGAAGGAAAGGCACATTGGAAAATCATGTAGAAATATCAAATCGTCAAGTGTCAAGTTCAAGTCATCAGATTTACTTCACTTCAACCACTTCAAGTTCAATAAACCTTTAGCTAAAAACATGCGTATGAAACAATCCTCGACTGTAGTGTAAAAAACAGCACATTAAGGCCCTCCAAGTGCAAAATACCAGTTCAAGTAGTTGTAGAGAAATTTAATTTTTTTCAAGTTCAACGCGCATATACGCGTTGACATTTGTCCAACACCAACAATACTGTTCAAGTTCAGAGCCCTTACACATCACTCTCTCCCATCGGCTCCGTCGCAAGTGCGCCCTTTAATTCTTCCTTATTCGATCCAGACTTCCTCACGCTCTTCAGCTTGCTCGGAGAGTTGTTGTTCTTCTCGATCTCATCAACGATATTCTGGTTGTTGTTGCCCTGCTGGTGCGGCTTATCGCTGTCTTCAGCCTGCTTAGTGTGAGCTTGAAGTGGTGTAGGTTTAGGAGCAGGTGGTGTAGGTGCAGCGGGTGGAGGCGCAGTCGGCGCGACCGCAATCGGTGCGCCGACCGTCTCCGATTTCTTTCCGCTATCATACCTGATGTCGTCAGGCGCGTCATACCTCGAGCTTCCACCATGAACGACTTGCCACTGCGCGTGCAGGTTCCACATCAAATATTTATCCATCTTGCTCTGCGCGTCGGAGTAGCCGCACAGCGCGAGGATGCATCCGACCACGCCCGTCAGCGAAAAAAAGAGGTACCACGCACCGCGCGCGGTGAAGGATTCTTCTAGTTCGAAGTCGACAAAGCGCAGCGCGCGGCCGTCGGAGTCGGGGACCTGGATAATCAGATGTAGCAGTGGTTTTTGTGCGTTCGATTTATCGATTAGAAGCTGCAGGTGAAAAAGGCTTTTTGGTAAAGGAACGCTTCAAATACGTGTTCACGAAGGTTGGCTACGCGGATAGTCTCCCTCGCCGGAGGTTTCTACACATGCGCCGGTCACTTATATAGAAGGTGGATCAGTGCAAATTCGCTCGTGCCATCGAAAGAAAAGGAAAGACCGACCAAGCCGCACCTAAGCGTGTTTGTAGATAGTCATGCCAGTGTCTGACTGTATTTTTGCAGGGCCAATGACGCACCTATCCCCACGCCAAAAGTTTTGCAAAACACCTAAAAAAACAGCAACAAAATCAAGATGAAGTGCTCACCAGCGTCAGGAACGGCAGCCTCTTCGCCGCGTGCTTCTCATCTCCTTCCATACCCGGAATCTTGTGATAGCTCACGCCCCACACCAGGTGCTCCTTGCCGCCATCCATGCCATTGTAGTGGATGAAACCTAAAAATATTTTCTCAGTATTTCCAGGCGAATTCGGAGCTATTATTTTTTGTCCAAAAGTGCTGGCTTATCAACCCCCTCAGCTGGAGAGGCGAGGCGCCCCAAAAATTGAGGGGGCGATAATGCAACTTTTTTTCTGCAACTTTTGGACTAAAACGCCCCTCTGCGGCGCGCTTCAACTGTAGTTGTAAACGGTAGCAATTCTAATGAGTGACCTGCTACCGCTCTCCTCGTCCAGCCGCCACGGCGTGAACATGTGGTGGTACTGCGGGAAGCCGAGCCTGGAGCATTTTGTTGTTCAATAGCAATGCGCTGATCGGTAAGTGTATGATGTTGATTGTCAGTCAAAAAGTCTTTCTTGGTTTTAACGCGCGGTAGGCATGAACTTGAACGCCGGTTATGGCGAGTTCGTTCCCGGTCTTTATATAGCTCAGTGCAAGCTAGCATGTTCGGCTTTGTTGACGGATTATCAAATAAATTAGTTCCGATGAAGTTCGATCGATTCGGTGTAAGACAATAAGGCAGTCATAATTTTCTTCCACAGAATCCTTCCATAGACACTGCTTCCATAGAACCCGTCCATAGGACCCTACCCATGAGCGCTATCGCCGATGGTATGCGATCCATAGAACCCTTCCATCTGGGAGGGTTCTATGGATACTTCCATAGGACCCGTCCATAGGACCCTACCTATGAGCGCTATCGCCGATGGTATGCGATCCATAGGACCCTTCCATCTGGAAGGGTTCTATGGATACTTCCATAGGACCCGTCCATAGGACCCTACCTATGAGCGCTATCGCCGATGGTATGCGATCCATAGGACCCTTCCATCTGGGAGGGTTCTATGGATACTTCCATAGGACCCGTCCATAGGACCCTACCTATGAGCGCTATCGCCGATGGTATGCGATCATAAAACCCTTCCATAGGACCCTTCTACATGATAGTGTGGGAGACGAAGACTGCAAGCAACGATGGAAACTTTTAATCTTGAACTTGATTAGCTGACATTCCAGCGCGGCCACCACGCCACGATCCTCTCTTAACTTATTCTTCAGAATAAAAACTCACCGCCAGCACGGCCACGCCACGATCCTTCATTCTTCCTCGTAGTTCCTATTCTCAGGAACAGCGCACAGCCGCGTCTCATCTTCGAGCGCCAGAGGTCCGTTAAATTTCCAAACTCCTTGGTCGACCTGCACCTCGAGGCCGTCTTCCTCGCTCGAGCCGAAGGACACGTAGTTGACTGGAGTTGATGAATTGACAATGACGAAAACGTTGAACGATTTTACCCGTCAAGAAGGCTTTTTTGATGCAAGAGTATAATTTATGATGTTAATAGCAGATGAAAGTATACGCCCGGCGCGCCTCGCAAGATGCATGACACCGATATGTGTTTGTGTTTACTTCGCTTTCATCCAAGAAGACGAAGGCCCAGCGGGTAAATCGAGACACTCCAAAAAGGCACCAACAACCCGGACGGGTTCACTCAGACAACCCGGACGGGTTCACTCAAGCAACCCGGACGGGTCCGACATCTTAACCCGGACGGGTTCACTCAGACAACCCGGACGGGTTCACTTAAGCGACCCGGACGGGTTCGACATCCTGATCCGGACGGGTTCACCCAAACAAGCTTTGCAGTCGCGCCAACGTATGTGCTTTCGTAACAGTGCAGCGCGCGGCAAAAAGGCTTTTTTGGATCTAGATGGATCAGCTGAAATCTGTCGCATCTATAAAGATCAATAGCGACTCATGACAAGCGAAACTTGAAGAGCAAGGGCTGCTGCAAAATTGTACATGGATGACATACCAGAATCTCTGGATTCAATATCAATTCGACAGTAGTGTAATTTGAGAATCTCGATACCGCAAAAAGGCACCTTCGCTCCAACAAAAATACATCAGCATCACACTCAATCTATTAAAGACGAGATCATCGAAACAGACAGAGCAGCTCACCTTCAGCCCCGCCACCCATAGTCGCCTTGTACCAGGGATCTATCTAAAAAACTCATAAATCTCACCTTCAGCGCCCCCTCCCATAGTCGCCTTGTACCAGGGATCTATCAAAAAAACTCCTAAAACTCACCTTCGGCACCTCCGCCCATCGTGGCTTTATACCACGGATCGACTTTCACCGCCAAAACACCGCCTTCGTCCCTGGGCCCCACCCGGCAGGCCACGCGGAACTGCGCGTTGCAGTTGGCGTCCTGAGAGATGAAAAATTGATGAAGAATTGCACGCCACGCGGAACTGCGCGTTGCAGTTGGCGTCCTGAGCGGAAAAAAATTTTGTGATGAAAAAAGTTTTTTTGGAGCGAAGGACGTGTTGATGTCCATCTACGTTGACGTGTTTGATTTGTGCGGGACGAAACATCCTCTCGTAGACTGTAACTGAACTCATTACTTTCGGTAAGGCGGGCCAAATATCTACCGTTTTTTGCGCTACCTCAAAAGCCGTAAAAATGCATGTATATCGAGCGCTTTTCCGCTCTACTTAACCATAGATCAAGTCTACCACAAGTAAGTTCTACATCCGATCAATACAAGGCGCTCATCAGTTTATGATTATGTAGTGATCACCTACCTACCAACACATCCCCCCTGAACCCGCATTGCGGTACCAGTCGTCCGTCTGATCCTCCTGTCAGTACCTGTAGTTCAAAAAAGTTTTGATTGTGATTGATGATGAGCGACCGGGTATCGAAATCGTTCTGAAGCGAGTGAAAACGATGCGTTTTTTAATGGGAATTACAATCTGAAACCGTTCCTGAAACTTCGCAGTTCGCTCTCTCAACGAGCCGAACGATTGGATTGGTCCCCAAAAGCAAAACGAGAAGTGATGCATGACCGGTCGATTTTTGCCTACAAACATTTTTCATTTTGCGGACCATTCCAGTCGTTCGGCTCGCCGGGGCACCAGCCGCTCTCGTGGAACTGGAACTCCGGCTTCTGCGGGACCTGCAAGCGAGTTACATCAGTATATGAGTTTTTTTATCTAGAGACCACCCGAGTGAGCTTCTGATCGCTAAAAGTGGAGCGTTTATTGTCAAAGAACTTCAATACAAAGAATCGATACAACTATCATGTTCATGACGATGCTCGTCGCAGTGACACACGGCCCATCCATCCTTAATCCCGCTCCACTGGCCTGTGTCTTGATTGTTGTTCTGCCCCATGATGTCAGCGTCCATCCAGACGCGGTCGGTGCTGCGCTTGTAGCCTGAGCAAAACGAGTGGATGTCCGAATTTTCAAAAAGGTTTTTTTGGTTGCTCACAGTCGCATTGAATTAGTTACAGCAAAGCTCACCAAGGAAGAGGCTGCACGTAGGTGTATGATTATGACAGCCAGAGTTTCGGTTAGGCGTCCAGAAATTCCACCAAACTTTGAGCGAGATTTTTTATGTCGCTTTTAGCAGCAGACCATCGCGTAAAAACAGCCAGAGCATTTGACGATAATAGAGATACAGTATGAAGAAGTTAATGAAAAAGGTTTTTTTTGTTTGTCGCAACGTCTTCTACGATTATAACTCAGGCCCGCGTTTTGCGTTGAAAGCGGGGACGCATCGTCAAGCGTCGAAAACTTCTGACACACCAACTACGTTATGACACCTTAATCTTCGCTAAGGCGTCCGGGAAATCCGCCGATTTATCGGCAATGTGTTTTTGCGTAGTTTTTAAGCGTACAGCTTCGTGAAACGTGAACATACTTGATATAAAATAGAGAGACTCTAAGACAGTAGTTGCAAAAGTGTAAACGCAGTAATAACTCACCCTCGATGTCGCTGTCTTCCCATCCATCACCAGGACTTGTCTCTCACGCCTTTCTATACAGCGCCGCGTGCTCAACAACGGACTCGGTTCGCGCCATCATCGAGCCTGCATCCCCACCATCATAATTATTTTGGCAGTAGCTTATAGCGTCGTAGTAGCTCATCGTGTTCCCGCTGATTTCGAACTTCGACACCGGGTGATTTTTCATATTTACGTATCCCGACATGTCGAAGCCTATGATGTAAAATGGGATATAAAGTTTGGAATCGACTGAGATTGACGGCCGAGTACGTACGCTCTCTAATAAATCAAGTGTTGTTTCCTAGGACTTTCCATAGAACCCTACCTATGAGCGCTACCACCGATGGTATGCGATCCATAAGACCCTTCCATAGGACCTTTCCATAGGACCCTTCCATAGGACCCTTCCATAGGACCCTACCTATGAACGCTATCACCGATGGTATACGATCCATAGGACCCTCTCATTTGGAGGGTTTCTATGGAAATTCCATAGGACCTTTCCATAGGACCCTACCTATGAGTGCTACCACCGATGGTATGCGATCCATAGGACCCTTCCATAGAACCCTCCCACAGGAACATTGAGTAGTGATTTCCTACCGGTGACGAAGCTCAAGATCGCCAGAAAAATCATGCCGGGCAACATGAAGACGAGGATGGTGACTTTGAAGCACGTAAATTCTCCGTTCGCCCACTCGACGTACTTCGCCGCCTGACAAGTTGAAAAAATTTGAAGCATGTAAATTCTCCGTTCGCCCACTCGACGTACTTCGCTGCAAAAATTTATGCGCACTTATCGTTTCTCGACAGTGCATTAAATCAATTCCAAAACAGTGTTTTCAAAGGCTTAGGCTTTTCCATTCAAAAAGTCGTCGAGTTGAAACCAAACTCTGGTTGAAAATAGAGTGATTCGCCACCTCCTGCAGCGCGCCCTATCCCATATACGATGGCGCGTTGATACTCTTCTTTGCCGCCACGCTCGCGTAGTACCCATGCTAGGCCGGGGGCAGACACAGGCAGCACCAAAAGCAGTGGCTACACCACAGACAGCCGGTACTTCAGTACAAACAAGTGGGCTTTAAATCTCTGAGATTTTCAGGTGTGCCGACTGGCGGCCGCGGGGGCTCCACCGAAGGTGCAACAGCGTATTTGCTCTCTCCCGAGCCCATGGTGACGTTGTTATTGTTTTGCTAGTCTTTATTATGTCCTGATTAAGATTATACGTGCTGCTGCTGTTGTACAAGTAAGTACGTTCTAGTCGAAGTCGATGAACTAGTTGCAGTTTTATTTTTATGTGACTTTACAGGCACTTTCACGACACGAATAAATTCATGAAGACATTTGATTCCCACGATGAGTTTTACCGTTGACGAAATATCAAGACATCAGAATCTGATGACCATGTGCAGTGGCGCAAACGTTGAACTCAGCATTTTCATTTAAACATCTTGACGTTAATTGTTACCATCGTGACCAATGTTTTTAGCTCCAGCGCGTGCGCGGGCTATTCGCTAATTGTTCGTCTCCAATCGTGAAAAAAAACGACTATGGGACTTCTTCTTTTATACCCTGAACGTGATGTCTTACTCTCATTAACCTGTCTAAGTCTATGCGTGCTTCAATCTATAGATTTACAAAACATGCACGTCATACTCACGATTCTTAAATTCCAAATTCCATTTTTTACCCGATGCTTTAGGAACAGACATCACAGTCTTCTATCTAATGCGCGCCCTCGGCCTCGTCCGAGCGCGACTTATTTTTAGAGTTTAAAGTACTCGGCGTTGAAGTCAATGCCGAGCTTTTTCAGCTCTGCCCGCAGCTCTCCAATTCTCTCGGTCATGATGCCTTCACGCCTCAACGCCGTGGCTTTGTGCTTCGCCAGGTCCGTCTTCGTTGCCGCCTCTATGTCCCGTATGTGGAGATTCTATCTCTATAACTCCAAACACCTTCCCCTGTACATCTCCTTCAGCACGGCCACCTTCTTCTGCAGGTGGTCCATCTCACTTGCGTGACCTGATTGAAAGCCAAGAGTTAATGGCATCGAACGGCCGGACCCGATGGCGATGAAAATCAAGTCCAAATTTACGGTGTAGTAAAAGGGTATTTGAAAAAGTTGAGATGACATTCCGATTGAAAATTTTGAGGAGTAATGCATGACTCACGCGCAGCTCCTCCATCTCACTTTATGTTTATTCGTGGCAGTCCTTCAGCTCGCGCTGCGCCTGCAGCTCCTGCTTGTGCCCACAGTCCTGGTGGGCGTCGGCGAGCACCTATGAATGAAAAATTGGGTTCGAAT
>JACLAC010013913.1_pt1 | contig 31841 bp, 13 predicted proteins | sample 8027881 | NCBI WGS metagenome assembly JACLAC01 (sample SAMN15725517, study PRJNA655200) | protist metagenome | isolation source: fluorescence activated cell sorting (FACS) single amplified genomes of... | place: Spain: Blaines Bay Microbial Observatory, Mediterranean Sea | collected 2016-01-19 | reverse complement strand
GCACTTGTTCTGTCGAAATCAAACAACATCAGTGGATTTCAGTTTATTAAATGTTTCAAAATATAAAGGTATAATATCATATCTGTATTTTTTTTGCGGAAATTTGGTTTGTTTAGATATTTTTAGAAATTTTGGTAACCTATAAATTCCTCCAAGTGCCAAGTTTTTGCCGAGTTCTTCGCTGCGCTCATATTTTAAGGTATGGGCTGTAGCAGGGAAGAACGAAGGGAATCGAGTAAGAGCTATCGATAATACAGTAGTATTTCTGTATTTCTTCTATGGCTCTAGCTACTTGTACATTACAGTACGCAAACAGGCAAACAACTGGCAAAGCGGCGAGGCACTTGACAAATCCACATCCCCATTGTGGTATTGTGAGTCAATCATGTACGGTGCGTAGTAGTCTATACTGTACTAGCTAGCTACTGTACCACGGTACAATGCTATTGGCCAATAAGTACAATTATGAAACTATAGCTGAAATCTTGTTTATGTTAGGAGGTTTGGCTTTGATTTTTTTGAAAAACTTTATGTACTACTGGGAGATTAGCTTCCCAGGCTACCACGGCGATAGCATTGTTATCCAAACGTCAATCATTTTTTTCAAATGTTTTTTATACATTGCAAAAGCATCAAAAACTTTACAAAATACACCACACCACTATAACTATATATATAATCACATTGATTCTCGTTGTTCCCAAACAGAAAGAAAGTTATACAGGTATAGATCAACTTTCATTGCCAATCAATTCACTCCAACCAATCCAATTAGATTTTGAAAGATATACATATATTATATACACGCACACATATATATACATTCACATTTATTTAACTTTATATTGTAATATTAAAATAATTCATACATTTACACGCACGCACAACTCATACTTTTCAAAAGAATAAAAAAAAAATAATATGCCAGTTACAGATTATCAAAAAGTACGTAGTGTTGGAAAAGGTTCATTCGGTACTGTGTACCTTGTTCGTCATTTGAAAGAGAGAAAGAATTATTGTATGAAAGTGATAAAGTTGACAAACATACCAAAGAAAGAACGTGATGCTTGTAGACATGAGGTGCGGCTTATGCAACGTTTGTCTCATCCTAACATAGTTGGTTTTAAAGACTCCTTTTTTGCAAAACAACGAAGTCAATTATGTATTGTTATGACCTATTGCGACGGCGGTGATTTAAGTGAAAGGGTTAAAAAGCAATCGCGAACTGGTAGAAAATTTAGCGAAGATCAAATTTTAAATTGGTTTGTACAAATTAGCCTTGGTCTTCATGCAATGCATCAAAATAATATTTTACATCGTGATTTGAAAACACAAAATATATTTTTATTAGGAAATGGGCGTCTTGTCCTTGGTGACCTTGGTATTTCAAAAGTTCTTGGTGGTACAATGGATATGGCAAAAACTTGTATCGGTACGCCGTATTACATGAGTCCGGAATTATTTAGAAACGAGCCTTATAACAACAAAAGTGATATTTGGGCCATGGGATGCATTTTATACGAATTATGCACGCTGAAACATGCATTTGATGCTAACTCGTTGAGTAACTTAGCATCTAAAATCATACGTGGACGATATCCACCAATTGATCGCAAGTACAGTTCGGGAACACGTGATTTAATCAAATCCATGTTAGCGCCAAAGCCGACTCAACGGCCTTTAATACACGATGTTTTGAGAAATCCGCTTATTAAACGAAATATTGCAAATTTCATGTCCGACATTGCGGAAAGACCAAAAAATCGAATTGGCGATGGTACAATGGTTGTGCGTAAAGCTATTTTAAAAGTTGCGAATGGTGGTGGTAGTAATAATTTAGGCCAAACCATGAGACGTTTAGATAATAATGCTGCGAAAGATATGGAATCTTTAATTCAACAATTGAAATCTCTTGGATTGGACAATGTTGTTAGAAAAGCGTTAAAATCTTCCTCCGCATCTGCAGGTGCAGACGATGAGACGTCTACCACATCCTCCTCCCGTAATAGCAATCGAAGCAGTAATGATAATTATCGAAAAAAAACAACTTCTTCGCATAGCAACCATTCACGTGGTGGCGGTCGAAGACATGGGCCACCTGCACCATCACGAAGAGAGATTGAGGCACGCAAACGAGCTGAAAGGAAACAATTAGCCGCGCTAAGGCGCGAGGAGGAGCGGAAAAGACAAGTGAAAGAAACGCTAGAAAAGTTAAGAAAAGAACGCGAAGTTCGACAAAAAGCACTTCGTCAAAAGAAAAGAGCACAGCAACGCAATAGGATGATGGCAGGAAATAGATATGGACATGGAGGTGGCGGTGCAGGCGCAGCGCGTGCCGCCAGACAACGATACAAAGGTCCAGTACGCGGGGGCGGCATGGCAAATCAAGCGAGATCAAAAGAGGAGATGCTAGCAATTGCAAGGGAACGTTCTAAACAGCTTGAAAGGGAACGAAGGAGCAAACTTCAAGAGGAGGCACGAAGAAACCAAGAAGCGGCAGAGAAGCGTTTAAAAGCCAGGAACAAACGTCACCAGCATCATGATAAACATAGTAATAAAGACCAACGTGCTGAACGACGCAACGTGCGGGATTTAGATGAATGGGAAGTAAAGCAAAAAGCAAAACAGGACCTTGTCGCACAACGTCGGGAACGTGAAGCAGTTGCGTTTGAAAGGCGAAAAAAAGCCGAGGAAGAGCGTGTTACGAATTTAAAAGCCAAATGGAAAGATGAAAATGATCGCATGGGACGTATGCTAGCAGAAGCGAAAAGGAAGAGGGAGGAACGCGCTAAGCAAGATAAACTTGCGAAAGAGGCAAAAGCTCGAGAAGATCGTGATCGTAAATTAGCAGAGTTGAAACGCCAAGAAGAAATGGCTAAAGCTGTGAAAATAGCACAGGCAAAGCGGGAAGCTGCTCGTGAGCAAGAGAGGCGATCTGCGCAAATGAAAGATGAGGGTATGGCAGCTCGTAGACGTTTAGTGCAGCAACAGCGTCGTGAACGTAGCCACAAATCTCGTGAAGAGCCAACTAGTAGAAACAATGACAATAGGAACGAAGCATGGGCTACTGGGATGAATGAAAAGGAAGTTGCACCGGTATGCCCATCTTCACCATTACCAGTGAAACCAAGGCGCACGGATTATTCTGGTATGACCGCTCGTGAAAAAGTTATGGCTAAAAAGAAAGAAAGGCAGCGGCTGAAAGATGAAGAGGCGCAAAGACAATTTGATATGGCAAGGCATGAAATTCAAAAAGATCGCCAGTGGGCGAAACATGCTGCGCAATATCAACGCATGTCCTCTGAAGCCGTTGTGAAACGAACTGGTATGGCCCAAGGCACGCAACAAGTTCATAACAATAACGATCATGTTAAAAAATCTGCAAACAATAATAACAATATCAACACATCATATGAGCATGAGGATATCGCTGATGAAGTTTTAAGCCGCCATGACGATTTAGCATTGGCTGCACAAATGCCAGGTTCTAAGTATAGTGATGAGGATGATAGTATTGATCGTACGGTAGACGATAGCATTGAGGAAAATGTCGACAACAGTATTGATGGGATAGCAAATAATGAAGATGAAAGTGTCATATTAGAAGAAATCACCAGTAACACTAGGTTACACGAGGATCACCCAATATTTCAAGATAGCGATGATGATGACGTTTTCGATGATGTGGAACAAAACAACAATAATTCAAAAGCTAGTGCTGTTGAAGAGGAGGAAGAGGACAATGATGACGACGCTGACGATATTTATGCAGAACGCGAGGAGGAATTGCAAGAAGAACTTAAAATGGCAACTATGAGGTGTGAAACATTAAAACAGTCCTTGTTGAAGGCTCGGCAAGACCAGGAGAATGTACCATCATCACATGAATCTAAATATAGTGATGATTCCACTACAGAGCAACAAGAATATTCCGCAATAAATAATAGTATTAAACCAATAGATATATTTGAAGAGATAGAAGAAGGCTTTGATGAGACATATAGTGAGAGTGATGAGGAGGACTATGGTAACGATTTCAATGACAGTGGTGCACAAGATAATGTCCCCCCATCAGATGCGCAAACAGGGTATTTAAGCAAGATTGAAAAGCGCCAAAAATTAATCGAAGTAAAATGCATGGAAAAATTAGGCCGTGTACGATTTGAAGCTGCATTTGGTGTTATACTTGAAAGATATAAACGCTGCGAGCGAGGGGATGGAGATGAGGATGAGTTAGAATTTACGCTCGCTATGTCAAATTTATTAGGTCCTGAATACAAAGAATTAGTACAGTACCTTGAGCAACTAGTTTTGATCAAGGAAGGTTATATGATGTAATGTCCTGAGAAAAGAAATTTTGTTTTATCCGTGTTTATGATACGTCTTCTTGTTTATTCTGTAAGAGAGTTTTTGTTTTAAATTTTTATATAATATTGGTCTACATGGCACGGTGTTTGAAAATCATTTTTGTAAAAATATATTATATACGCGTACATTTATAAATATTATAATATGTGAGAGAACATACAATTACGACATCGTATATGTACTTGTAAAATTTTTACCGTCGGGGTACGAAAAAGTACTACCACGGGTACTCTCTCTCAAGGGTGGAGCCCAAGGGGTTTGAGCGTCCTTTAGGAAGCCCAAAATCCTGGCACCTCCTGGTATTTGATACACTAGCTCATCTGAAAGTCCCAAAATAAGCCTTTTTTTAATAGATTTGTTAGCTCTAAAAGTGTGTATGGGGCACAAAATTTTCGTACTGCGTACGGCTAAAAGTATATATAGGGTAACATTTTTGTACTTATTTTACAGTAAACAATACAAAAAATTAGAGGAAATGTGTAATTTTTTATAAGGAAAACTTTAAACCCTCACTCTAAAATCTTAAAATTTTTTCTTGGGGATCATAGTCGCTTGATCCCCCAGACCCCCTGAGCGAGGGCTCTCTGGGACGCTCAAAAAATCTATTGTCTCCACCCTTGCTCTCTCTGTAACCTCTTTTATGACAATAATGCAGCCATAGCATTTTTAGAATCTTCTGTCTCTTCAATAATTTCTTCTTCTTCTTCCTCCTCCCCCTCAATGTCTGTGCTATTTATTTCTTCCCCTAACAATAGTGCCATTGCCTTTTTAGAATCTTCTGTCTGTTCAATCACTTCATTTTCTTCATCACTACCCACTAAGCCTAACAGCGCATCCATTGCATTTGTTGATTCAGCAGTAGGTTCAACTTCTTCATCATCTGTACTTTCTTCAGCGGCAATATTAATTAGAGCTGAGAGTGTATCCTCACTACTCATGGTTTTATTGACTGTTTTGTTGTTCAAGTGAGTTGCAGGTAACATAATGGCTTTTAATTTAAGAAAATGTCTTTTTCTTATTTCTCTTGCTATTTGATCTACTGGTAATAATTGCTTCTTTAAAGCTTCCAAGCGCCTTGAATTCTTTAATCGGGATTGTTCTTCCTTCATAGCATGAACAGCAACTTCCCATAAAGTTTTATCTTTCGTTGTAGTATTTGGATTTTTGCGTAAATAATTTCTCCAACATTTTTGTATTGTTCTAATTTTTAATAGGAAATTATTATAAAAATAATCTTTCCATCGATCTTGGATTACAGATGCACATTCATTATCAGATTCAGGCCAAAATTCATTCATGTTTACGTCATTTTCTGGATCTATAATATGATCCCAATCACTATGAATTCGTTTACCTAAATAATCCTCGTCTTTGTCTTCTATTTTCCCATTATTCCAAACACCTTCTATAACATAGTCTAATTTTCCTCTCATTCGTTTTTCAACGCCTGGGCCTTCAAACAGGCCATTATTAAAAGACCCCTCATAAAAACTTTTACCACCAGTAAAAATATATTTACCAACTCCATGAGGAACACCTTCCTTATAGTCACCTTTATATTCTATTGTACAATCAGACCTATATGTTATTCCTGATACTATTAAATCATCTACAAAAGTGCCTTCTTGGAAAGGCGCGCCAGAACGATGAAAAGTACATCCATCTCCATGTTTGTCACCCATACGATAATCACCTTGATATATTTTTACACCATGTTGATTATACATAGTACCATAACCATGTGGTATGGGTTTTCGGCCCATACGCCCATGTAAACCTCCCACGTATCTTTTTTTCTCATCTAAAAATATTCTTTCACCTTCAATGAAATAACTTTCAGGCCTTTTTCTCTTCTGAAATATGATCTCATTTTCTTTTCTGCGTCTAGTTTTTTTTTCATCTAGATAAATTGTTCTTTTTCGCCTTTCCTTCCATGATTCTTTTTCCCGCATCTTTAAGACCCTTTTAGATTTTAAATAATATTTTATCAATTACTTTCTATGCATGCATAACAACGAATCTTATTCATTCGTGAATGACTATTGTATTTACTTCGTGTAATCTTTAACAATAATAAATGTGCAATGGGTAATAGACACATACATGAAACGTAAAAATGATAGAATAATTTGTAAACTATTATTATAATGATACGGTATGCTATGGGCCTGCTACATTTAATGATATAGGATAACTACTGTACAGGTAGATATTATTTGAGTGTACTTGGAACAAAAACAACAAAACATCAACCTGGCAACCCTCAAATCTCAAATATACACACAGAAAAATACTGCTAAAATAAAATACTGTAATAAAAAATATACCACACTGTATAATACGAATAAAAATATTTTTATTAAAAAAACGTTTTACTTCAAAGAATCGATAAACAACTCTTTTAGTCCATTACAAACACGCAATAAACGATTAAACCCTTTGCCAAATGATCGAATATCAAAATTGCGAATTGGTTTAACGCCAAAATCACTTTTTATTGTAACTTCCATTTCTCCTGCTGGGTATCCAAAACCAATGAAAAATTGAACTGTCCATTTAGTCGTAATTTCAGATTGATCCGGTACTGCTTTGCTGTTCGTCATTCCTTGTATCCCTAAATTTGTGAAAGCTGTTGAAAAAGAAATATGATTTCCACGCCCAAAAATAATATCTTCGCATGTAAAATTAGCCTCAATGTATTGAAATTCATTCGCAAGTAATCTACAACGACCAAACATAACATCCATTGCTAACATTGCGTCTCTTAACTCTAATTTCGTTTTAACATGTTCCATCATGGTATCGCATGCAACATCTTGAACTGAGAGCAATTCCTTGAAAATTGAATTGTAATTATCTTTGCTATTATCTTCCATCCATACCTCACACTCCATGATTGTTGTCCCATTCACAGTTGGTGCATTTATTCGGACCATATGTTTCATACCATTGTGATGTAGGCGTTCAAATCGGATGCTGTCTGCTGTCATTTCATTACATTGCCAACTGTTAAATTGTTTAGATATTTCGTAGACATCTTGTATAGAGGACAATTCCTTAGATAAAATTTCCTTCTTTTCGATAGTTTCATCATATGTATCAATTTTACTTTCTAGATCTTGTTTCATTGCAGCAGAGTAGCTTATATCCTCCTTTGTTTGTGCAACATGTTTATGAACTTTTCCCACTCGTTGCTGAAACAATGTTACCATATCTTGTTGCTCAACAATGTCATGCTGAAAGCTTTCAATTTTTTTCAATTTTGTAAGCTCCGATGCATGTTTCTGTTTCAACGTGTCTGAGCGGGACGATTCCTCTTGCAAGGCGCTTATATCACTCTCTAACTTTTTTATTAAGTCTGAATAATCTTTTGACAAGCGTTCTTCAATTAATGCACGCCATTTGCACCATTCTTTAGCTGCAACTAATTTATTTAACTCCATGCATAATTTAGCTTTTGCACGAGTATCATAATTGATCAAATCTACTTGACGGTATATAGCTGGTTGAACACGTTGAAGCCTTTCAATAGTATCGTTCAAACTTCCTACATTTTCCTTCAATATTTTTTGAAGTTCCACGCATGCCCATTCATGTATTGCAAAATCTGGTACTTGATGTAATAAATGAAGTGATGTTGATGCTGTCTCTATTGTACTGTCTAATGAATACAATAGGGTGTTTTTATTTAAATTGAAGGCTGGTTGCGAGAAGTCTGTTTCATTAGACAAATCGCTTACGGTTGAAAATTCATTTCCTACACCTAATGCATCAGCTACTTCTTGCGTTGATGTACGTTTCGACATTTGCACAATTCTACCAAGATCTTCAGTGATATCCATCGATTCATTTAATACTATGCTGCCTCGTCGTAAAAGTTTTGGATCATCTACACTATCATCTTCATCATCATTACTAACATTATCATCCTCTTCGTCATCTTCATCGGAATATATATTATTTTGTATTAACGCTTTCAATCCACCAGCTTCTAATTCAATGGTTTTATCCTCTTCAATATCCATGGACTCTTCTTCCATAGAATTATCATCTATACCATTTACAAAATTTTGCAATGACTCTAATGCTACTGTTTTTTCATCATCGATCATTTCGTTATTATTATTGTTGTTGCTATTACTAGCATTGATACTTTCATCATTATTGTTACTAAGATCTGATGCCCCGCTTTCATTAAAGTCTTGTATAAGTTGTTGCATATTTCCTAACTCAACTGTCTTTTCATCATCATCATTTACATTGCTATTGTTGCTATTGTTGCTATTGTTACTAACATCCAAATCTAAGCGTCTGCTTGGTGGCGTGGAAGTTTTCCTTTTCTTGCTATTAGGATTATAGGATGATGATGGCGATTCTGCATACATATCAGTTGATCCTCGTTTCTTGTTGGAATCAGAACTAGAATTAGAATCCGTGCTATCGTCAAGCGACATATCTTCTACGATTACAGCGGTATGTCCATCATCCGCATCGGTATCTTCATCCTCCTCCGTCTCGTTCGAGTTCATACTATCATTTACTTTAGAACTTTGTTTGGAATTACTAAATGTAACTACGTCTTCTTCTTTATAAATCGGCTTTTTGGCACTATTATTAAATTGTATTTCATTATCTTGAGAAGCAATTGAAGCTGATGATGTTCTTCTATCATTATTCTTATTTATAACTTCAAGATCATCATTATTGTCATCTAGTGATACAGAACCTTGATGATTAAAGGAAATCTCATCATCCATACTCTCCGCTACACTTACTGCGCTTTCAATACTCATATTAACGGAAGAGATTGACATATCAACATCTGCTACAACTGTCTGGCGTCTTTGATTAATTTTTTTATCACTATCCTGATTGTGCTTACTAGCACTATTGTTAAAACTTATATTGATTCCATGTATGGATGATTTTCTACGCATCGATAATTTACGGAATTTTTTTTGTCCACTAACATTATTAACGTTATTATTATTATTATTATTACTACTACTACTACTGTCATCTTCGTCGTCATCGCTATCGGAATATTCCCCGGCTTCTTCTAACACAGAAGAATTAGCAGCAGTTTCAGGATCGTCATCTTCTTCATCATCCAATATCTTTTTATTTCCATCCATTGAAAATAATTTTTTTGCATCTTCAGTTGTTAGTTTTCTCAAGGAAATAGGAGGTGTGTTGCGATTGAATTCAGCAACCGCTGGTGACCCAAAATTCACGCGAGGGGAATTTGATTTCTTCGTCGTCTTTCTTTCGCTAAAACAACTTTTTAATTTTGGCTTCGGTGCCATCATTGTACCAATTATTGAGCCGCTAGTATCATCGGAATTCTTTAACAAACTTGTTGTATTCATGGACGTGTTTTTCTGCAATAAACTTGTTGTGTTCATCGATGTATTATTGTTGCTATCATCATTATTATCATTATTATTATTATTGTTGTTATTATTATTGGTAATACTTTTCATTAACGCAGATGTATTTTCATAATCTAAATCGTTATTATTATTTTTCTCATCACTATTACGATCATCATCATCATCGCTATCGACTACTCCGTGAAGCAACATGCTTAAAGTATCCGGAGATGCAGTTTCTCGTCGCTTGTTGTTATGATTTGTAGAATTTGATTTTGTCGAAATACCGGATGTGTTCAAATCAAAATCAGACATAGCTGGGGACATCGAAGTATTGGAAATCATATCATCGTCATCCTCACTATTAAGCGATTTAAAACCTCCAAGCAATTCTGGTGTTGATATTGATTTTCGTTGCGCTGCTTGGTTTACACTTCCAGCATTACTATCATTATCATTATTATTGCCATATGCAAGCTTTTCTGTATCATTTGACGTGACGTCATAATCATCATCCTCATCCATTTTTGTATTATTCGTAAAATTAGTCATATGGGTATTAGACATGTTAAAATTTCCCATTGTAAAATCACCTATGGTAGCAGTTACGTTACCATTTGTCATATTTTCATTAGCATTAAAAAGTGATGCTATAGAGCCTAAATCTGCAGTATCATTCCGTTTTTTCGCACCGCCATCATCGATCGTTTGTCCGTCCCTTGTTTCTTGCTCTTGTTGATGGAGTTCCGGCTGTGCAAAAGTTTTAGAGTCACTATTTTCAACGTCATTTAATCCTGTTGTTGACGAGTTATTGACATTCATATTAGTCGAATTGTAAGTATTTTCGTTCACAATGGATGTACTTGAATTATTCATAATATCTATCCTAGAGGCGTTACTTTCATCCGTCATGGAATCTTCATTGCCAGATGTAATGGTGGAAAGACCAGCTGAAAGTAAGGAACCTTTATTATTCGAACTGTGAGTATCACTGCTACTATCATCTTTTTGAAATGTAAACTGTGGTACAAGACCAACCATTGTATGTCTCCTATTCTTTCTGCTATAACCTAAACTTTCTCTCCTTTTCTTTTTTCTATTTCCACCAATACTTTGCCTAGCTTTCCTATTATAGTTTTTGTGAACGTTTTTGTTGGTAACATGTTCAATAGGTTTATTTTCATCAGTCGAAACTCGTGGCATTTTTAACCTTGTTTTGTTTTATTTGATTGTTGTTTTTGCAAAATTAAAAAAAATAAACTATATTGTTATTAAAGAAAGAAAAAATAATATATATTATTGTTTCAATTTTTTTTTGTTATAATTGGTAATTATATATCTATTTACAATAGCTATATAAATCAATCTGTTCGTTGTATTAATATATATATCGTTGTTGTGTATTTTGAATAAGTTTAGTTGTTGTTTGTAATGTGATTGTCTATATTGTAGTGTGTGTGTATTTAGTGTGCTTTGCAATCTGGCAATGTGAATAACGGTGTAGTGGTGTGTACCTGTAAAAATAATAGAACGTTGTGTTGCGAGAATTATAAATCTTACCAGCTTAGGTAAACATCTCTCTGGTTTGCCTCCGAAAAAGATGAAGAATTAGACAGACGGGAAATCCCTTAAATAAATAACATCATTATAAGGTTTAAAAAAATGTTTAAATCAGGTGAATATTTTTCAGTAGTATTTATTTTTAATAACCAATACTATTATAATATTCCTTCTCTTCCATCCGTCGCTTCTTATCTTTCTCAATTTTACGTTCTTTAATTTCTTCTAAGATTCGTACTTTTGCTCTTTCATCTAATAATTTGATTAATTTTATTTTATTTCCATCTAGACAAACTAATTTACCTTGATTTAATATTTTATCTAATTGAAAATCATATTCTTCAGCTAATCGTGGATCTTCTTTACCATCTTTTAAAACAATTGCATTTCTCAAAGCGGAACGTGTCAATCCTTTCGGCCCACCATTTTCAACAGTAGATGCAATCAATTTTCTCCATGGAACGAAATTAGGAATGTTTTTACGTTTTCTTCTACGTTTTTTTTTTGCCTTGGGTTGTTTTTCTTTTTCGTTATCCTTATTATTATTATCATCAACATCATCAATATTATCTTTATTATCCAAAGTATTATGATCAGTATTATCTGCATCATCTATTTGCTTTCGTTTCAATTCATTTACATCTGCACTTTTATTAATATCATTAGTGCTTTTATTAATATTATTCTTATTATCATCATCTTTCTTTTCATCCTCCGTCTTATTTTTTAATTTTTTATATTTCTCTTTTGCTTTATTTACTTTCTTTTGTAGTTTTTCATTATTTGGATCTTCTTTTAATTTTTTTTTCAATGTTTTATATTTCAACTTCGCTTTTTCCATGATGATATATATTTAATATCCCTATTAATTAAATTATGTTTATTAGTATTATTATTATTATTAATGGTGGATAAACATATACATATATATATATATTTGATATCAATATACATATATATAATAAATGATTCTACCAGGTATAATAGCTATATAGTTCTACTTTTGTGTTCACTTTTACAATAATATATTTGCAACCTATTACCTGGTAGTACTATTGCACTGTATACTGCATACTGCACTAGTTATAAAAAAAATAGAAAAGTGCAAAAAACAACAACCACAAACCACAAACCACAATTATAATATTATAGAAAGTATACTAATAGCTCTACCATAATATTTTGTCGTTGTTCTATCATAAATAACTCATATTAATTGATGTTATAAAATATCAGCTTACCAGCTGACAAAACAACATGTGCACATCATGATCTCAGCATGTAATATGAGATCTCCCACCCACAGTACACACAGCACACAGCGAGAGAGGAGGAGGAAATATATACTGATGTGGGAGAGATGATTCCTCCATCAGCAGAGATACGTTTATAAAACTCTTCTTACTAAAAAAAAGACGAGAGATGTATTGTGCTATTATTGAAATTATATAAAACAGAATATATATTTTCATGTGGTACACATTATTGTCCAGATTCAATTATAACAATGATCTTTAAATATACATATCATATATAACACAGAATACATACGTTTAATTACACCTGCCAACAGAACGGCTGCATAAACAACTAGTATCATCATCATCATTCAATTAAAAGATGAAACGTGCACAAATTGAAGCGGCTAGAATACGTGCAAAAGAATTAAAGGAAGAAGAGAAACGGAAAAAATTAGAATGGGTACCACCAGCAAAAAATGATTTTACAGTACATGCACATTTATTACGTAAGAAATTAAAAACAATGGCTGAACCATTAGGGGAAACTGCTCGCCATGCAAATTTCATTGTTACGCAAGAGAAGTTAGTAATTATACCGAAATTAAAACATAAATTAGTCATGCAAGAAATAAAAAATGCTACCATAACACATACAGGTATAGATATCAAAATGACATATAAACATTTTAAAACATGGCTATTAAAACGCAAACCGACTCCACCAACGTGGTTGGTGCATAAAGATTTGGAACCCCCAGGACTACCGATGACACCACCGCCACCCCCGCCAGAAATGCCGCCAGCGTTGTATGAAGGAGTGTAAAAGGATAAGAGAGAGAGATGTTGTTATTAGTGCTTTTCTAATGTTTTTATTCTTATGTTCGTCAATTCAGTATCGTAAGAAGTCACGAAATATAGCAGCGCGAGTTAAAGAGCGACGACGACCATTCATTGGATTACGATACAATTGTGTGAAAGGTTCAGCTATGTTTGGTTTAGGTGCCGCGTAACTGATCCCGATGGGTAAGTAACTTTGTGCCTTGTCTAGCCACGGGTCTTTCCCTTTCGCTGCTATCGCGCCTTGCTGCTTGTCTAGTTTTTTTCTTTTAACTCTAAAATTTGCCCCATGAACCACGGTACCAAAAATTAACAATACGGTACATACAAACGTTAATTGATATATTAAATATTTCATTGTCGTTGTATGTTATCTATAAAAGCTTATAAATATATATGTATACAATCACGTATTCCCAGACGTAGACAACCACCAATCAACCAAATGCACAGAACGGAACAAATCAAATGAATGGCAATGTACAATCAATGCCATATTGTGTAAGAGATGTGTCTCGCATATATTCATCTATATATCCTCTCGTCGGAGAATCTGCTCCTAGGTGCAGTTTAAGGGATCTCATTTTAAAAAAATGCGATCTCCGTAAATACCGATTTTCACACCAATTTGACCACATAAATCGATTCTACACATAAAAAAGTTTCATATACATATATCAAACATATAATTTGGACAAGTAGAATTTGAATTACAAGCTCATGAATATGTACCAAAATCCATTAAATATGATAATCCACACTTCAACTAACGGTAACTATTTTAAAGGTGATGTATTCATATTAAACTGATTAATCGAGTTTTTATTTTTTTGTCATATTTTTGGTATCTTTTTCACGATTTTTTTATAACGTATTATAATGGGATTTTAATATTTTGGCGCATATTTTCCATCTAGGTGGCGCGTTAAATTGTATACTTTAAGTATAAAATAAAAAATAGTCTATCAAAATTTTGATGCATTCGAGATGCTGTGTCTATGTAGTTGAAGACTATTGATACAGCATTAGAATAATGCTATTCCTATGGTCCTTAAACTGCGGCTACACGCAGTTTAAATATTTCCGACGAGAGGATATATATGTTAATGTGCCTCATTAACGATACATTTAAAAATAGATACAAGATACAAGATACAAGTTGTAGTTGCTGCTCTCTTCCGCTTATATTCGCTTGTATTATTAGCAGGTGTATAGGTCTATGATACCACTTCACTGCTATACAGTGTTAATCCAGTAAAAATAATTACTTCGATAAGGGGGAAAATCAATGAAAAATTAAGTACGATTTTAGAATAACAAAAAAAAGTGCACTTTAAGTGCACTTTTGTGCACAAAAAAGTAATTTTTAAAATATTATTTGTGTATATTAATAGTATAAACTTTATCCTATGTGTAAAATGGCTGGTCTGTGATCTTTTTGGCTGCCATATATATAAATATATTTCTAATATTGTGGCAACATTGTACTGACTCGCAAATTGGAACATTGATATCCTCGATTGTCTTTTCCATCAAATCCAAATGCTACCATTAATTGTTTTGGATTAAATGCAACCGATCTACTTGATGTTGGGCATTCAAATTGTCCAATACATTCTCCACTCTCAACTTTAAAAAGAGGCAATGGGCCTTTACCAGCTGTACCACATGTTATGTATTTACTATCATAACTGAAACTTACAGAATAAATTTTATTTTGAAAATCCATGATAGATTGTGTACATATCAATTCATTTAAGTCCCATATACTAACTATTGAATCAAAACTACCTACGGCCATGGTTCTACCATTTTGTGCAAAATCAAGGCAACAACATGAACCAGCATGACCTTTTATACTATAAATTGGTTTTAACTTGCCACTTGAGTTACTATCCATTATTTCCACGGTACCACCACCTTTCGTAGAACCTTGGTAAGTTGTCATATAAAAATTATTGGAATCATTATATTTATTCCATCCAATTTGATTGATTTCGAAATCAAATACATTTTTATTTACTACACGCAACTTTCTTGCATCAATAATACTAACACAGTCTCTGGTGTCTGAGACAGCAATATAATTTTCATCTGCTTTCAATGCACAATGTAAATTTGTATTAGGTGTTGTTATTTTAGAGTTGGCATTTTTGCTTCTAGTGTCTAAAATATGGATAGCATTGCCATATTCTGCAGCGAGTAAAGTCGAGGGGCTGTTTTGATACCATTGAACTTGCTCGATGGCTGTATTAAAATTCTTAAAATTTCTACTTATACGTAGTTGACCATTATTTACAAATTCATATATATTTATTTTATTATCAGTCCCTCCAGACGCTATTTGTGAGCCATCCACACTCCATTGCACTGTTCGAATAGTTTTACTATGTGCACCAAGGTAACGTGCAGCAACATTTGTTTCCATTTTAAATGTTTATTTCATGTATATGTATAAATATATAGATAGAATGGATATTATATACATATTTATGATTTGTTATGTTGTGATTTATCTATTTATCTATCTATATATGCGGGCATGCAAATATTAATAAAATATCTATTATTGATTGATGTATAATTTTTTGTGTGTAATTTGCACATCATACCACTGTATATATTAGACTACTGTGTCTGTCATCCTATACAGTATTACTCTCTAGTGGATGGTGGATGGTGTTAAATTCTTAAATCTAAATTTTAAATGATATAATTTAAAAAATGGCACAAATAATAATGCATTACAATTCATATTGTTCACGGTATTATTACAGGCCTGCACTAATTATTAGTCTAGAATTATTGCATGCATGCTATTATAATCTATACTACCAAGAAGAAGTATTATAATATTACGTATTGTGCTATTACAAGTAATAATTCTATAAAGAAAATACGAAGAGGATATATTATGTAGTACATATACATTTTGACGCATATAATGATAGAAAGTAAATAGTACATCGAGATATAGATTCACTCTTTCTATATATATATATATATAACACCATTTATAAAATATTTACAACACACACACACACACACATATATATACACACACACATACATATTGTAATATGTCGAGACATCGAAATATACGTGGTAGAACATTCTCATACGATGACGATTATCAAGATGATGATCAATGGGATAGTGGTTCAGAGTATGCAATGTCTCCAAATTCACAAAGATATATGTATAATAGGTCACAGGAAAGTACATTGGCTGACAATTTTTTTGGTTTAGGTGAGCAACAATCATCAGGACAACAGCAAAAATCTCCATCGCCATTGAGGTATATGTCCTCTACGACAGCAGACAACAACAACAATTACAAAGATCAACAGGCAGCTGTTACTGATAATGTCAATAATTTATCTTTCCAAATTAATGCACCACCACCAGTTAAACGTACTGGTTCAAACGAAGCACTAACTGCATTTTCAACCATGCAGCCAACGTCATCAACAAGAGCACCAACATCAAATAATACAACAAATCTGAAACCACCAGCACCACCTGGATTTGAAAACAATACACCAAAGAAAGGGTTTTCTACTCCACCACCAGGATTTTTTGATAAAGCAACACCAAAACAAGATAATAATAATAATAATACTATTGATGTTAAAAAAAAGACAACAGCGACGAAGACGCCGAATAGTAATAATAATAATAATAATAATACAAGTAGTAGTGATAATAATAATAATAAAACTAAAAGTTCTAAAAAAAAAAATCTTAAAAAAACACCAGGAAAACATAATAACAACAACAATAATAAAACAAAGTCATCAACAACTTTAAATGCAAAAAAAATTAGATTACGAAAAGAATATATTGATAAAGCAACAAAAAATGGTAAGCCTATTATAAGCATGGTTGTCATTGGACATGTCGATGCTGGTAAATCTACTTTAATGGGGCATTTATTACATTCCTTAGGTGAAGTAGATAAACGTACAATGCATAAGTATGAAAAATTATCAAAAGAAAAAGGGAAAGCATCATTTAAATATGCATGGGTATTAGATAATGATGATAGTGAAAGAGAACGTGGTGTTACTATGGATGTTGGATACAATCATTTTGAAACAGAAAATCGCCGTGTAACATTGTTAGATGCACCTGGACATAAAGATTTTATTCCAAATATGATCTCTGGTGCTACGCAAGCAGACGTTGCCGTATTAGTTGTAACCGCACCAGAAGGTGAATTTATGGATGGATTTTGTGATAGAGGGCAAACAAAGGAACATGCATCATTGGTACGTTCGTTAGGCGTGAAAGAAATGATCGTAGCTATTAATAAAATGGATATGGCAGATTGGTCCGAGGAACGTTTTAATGCAATAAAAATGGAATTAGATTTATATTTATTGAAAAAATTGAATTTTAAAAATGTTCGCTATATACCAGTTAGTGGTATGACAGGAGAAAATTTAACATCTCAAAATTTAGATTGCAAATTATATAAATGGTATAAACATGGACCGACGTTATTACAAGGTATTGATGGATTTCCAGCTGGAACGAGATTACGTGCTATGGATAAACCATTTCGTTTTTCCGTATCTGATGTATTTAAATCATTATTACTTGGCGGTGCAGTTGTTTCTGGACGAGTACAAACTGGTGTATGTGTCGTTGGTGATGAATTGTATATAATGCCTATTAATCAAATTTGTACGATTAAAAGTATTTTCTTAAACAACATATCAGTCGATGCTGCATTAGTCGGACAAACCGTGGAGATTGGATTAAATGGATTAGATGATGATCCATTAAATGTATTAAAGGTTGGGCAAGTGTTATGTGATGCAAATCGTCCTGTTCCATTAGCTCGTGAAGTTGAGGCAAGAATACAAACATTTGATTCTTTAAAAATCCCTATGATCAAAGGGACTCAATTAAATTGCCATCATCAAAATGTTGAATTAAGTACGATTGTATCTAAATTAGTATCATTAGAAAGTAGTTCTTCTTCTCTTTTAAAAAAGAAAAGTAGTGGCAAAAGTAAAAATAAACAACAAGAAGCATCTTTAATCGAAGGCAGTGATGCTATGGTTAAAAAGAAACGAAGACGACCAAGACGTATTGGTAAAAATGAATCTGGCGTAATACGTATAAAATTTCTACAACCAATATGTATTGAAAAGTATGAGGATAATAAACAATTAGGTAGATTTGTATTGCGTTCAAATGGTGACACTATTGCATCTGGAATGGTATTGAGAATCACAAAGTCAGGGAGCTCATAAATTAATTTCTCTGTTGTTTTACATGTTATACCGGGGCGCATTTATATTATATAAAAAGAGATGATGTACGAACTTTGTAAAAAAATAAGATGTGTTGGTTAAAAAATCTTATGATAAGTTAAATTATATATGATTATATGATACACGTATATATAATATACGTATGTGATATATGATATCATATGATATGATATATCATAATAATTCTGCTTCCCGTGGTAAAAAATATGGTATCTCATTATATTTGATTAAAATATATACACGCGCGTATAATTATATTAAAAATAAAATATTCGTATATTATTACACATCATATTACACACGGTAAAAAATTACTTCTTTTTTAATTTCTCTCTCATCTTCTGGATGCGTTTAACAATATCTGCTTTTTCATTATCTGCAGCTGCTTTAAGCAGCTTCATCTCTAAACTATCTAAATCTGCCTCTGTTGGTGAGGAGGATCCCGTTGCAGCACTTTCTTCATCGTCGTCATCATCAGACGCACTACCAGTTGCTTTATTTTCACTTGCACCAGTTGCTGCACCAGTTGCTGCACCAGTTGCTGCACCAGTTGCTGCACCAGTTGCTTTATCTTCGATTGCACCAGTAGCTGCTGCTTCACTATCATCGTCGTCATCATCAGACTCATCATCAGACGCACTATCAGTTGCTTTATTTTCACTTGCACCAGTTGCTTTATCTTCGCTTGCATCAGTCTTCACAGTAGCAGCAGTATCATCTTCATCCTCAGTTTCAGATTCACCTCCTTTAGTAGCTGCACCAGTAGCTGCACCAGTAGCTTTATCTTCGCTTGCACCAGTAGCTGCTGCTTCACTATCATCATCGTCGTCATCATCACCCCCCTTGGCCGCAGCTGACTTTGGAGCTGCATCAGTCTTCACAGTAGCAGCAGTATCATCTTCATCTTCATCCTCAGTTTCAGATTCACCTCCTTTAGTAGCTGCACCAGTAGCTGCACCAGTAGCTTTATCTTTGCTTGCACCAGTAGCTGCTGCTTCACTATCATCATCGTCGTCATCATCACCCCCCTTGGCCGCAGCTGACTTTGGAGCTGCATCAGTCTTCACAGTAGTAGCAGTATCATCTTCATCTTCATCCTCAGTTTCAGATTCACCTCCTTTACTTTGCCCTGTAATAACTGGGCCTTTTGGCTCACGAGAACCAGTTGCACCAGTAGCTGCACCAGTAGCTGCACCAGTAGCTGCACCAGTAGCTGCACCACTAGCAGCTGCACCACTGGCTGCACTACCTGCACCACTAGCTGCTGCACCACTAGCTGCACTACCTGCTGCACCACTAGCAGCTTCGGCTTTTTTGACCTTTTTCTTAGGAGCAGGTACATCGTCATCGTCGTCGTCATCATCATCATCATTACCTGTCATCGCTTCTTTCTTTTTCTTCTTTTTTTCCTCTTCCTCTTCTTCCATTTTCTCCTCGTCTTTGGTAGCCCCTTTCACATCTATTTCTGGCATTTTATGATATTTGCTACCTTCACCAACCTGGAACCGAGAGCCGGCAAAAATATTAACAAAATTCAACCTTTTCATATGATACAATAATTCCTGTGCCTCACCCTTTGTAAATGTGGTCACTTTGAATGGCACTAATATACCACCACCATCACACCTGTGAACGCATTTTTTTACAGTTTTCAATACAACATCTACCGTATTTCGTTCTACCTTCAATGCTCTAGCAATTGTTTCCTCAAATACATCTTCATTGAAATCTTTTAATTTCACAGGTTTCAAATGTACGACTGAAACGATATCAAAATCACCATCGTCACTTCTTGGTTTATTTTCTTCATCTTCCGGTTTAACAACATCCACTTCCACTTTTTCCTCACATGGACATAAACCATTACACGTACCACATTTAGGTTTTTCTTCCACGCATGGGCATACGTTACATCCGCATGTTGGCTTTACTACTTTTTCCTCACATGGACATCCACCATTGCATGTACCACATTTTGGAGGTGGTGGTGGTGGTTTTGGGTTTTCACATGGACATAATCCATTACATGTACCACATTTTGCTTTTTCTTCTACTACGCATGGGCATACTTTACATCCACATTTTGTTTTTTCTTCTACTTCGGCTGTACTAGTCGCTCCTGTTGTAGCTGATGTCGGGCATGGACATTCACCATTACAAGTACCACATTTTGGTGTTGGTGGTGGTGGTTTTGGCTTTTCTTCCTCGCATGGACATAAACCATTGCATGTACCGCATTTTGGTGTTGGGTTTGTAGCATTCAAATGATCACTTAACGTATGCGTTGGTGCAGTTTCACTTGTACAAGGGCATACTTTACAACCACAATCCTGTTTCACTGGAATATGAACAACAATTTTTTTAGGTTGTTCACATGGACATGCACCATTACAGGTGCCACAAGCAGGTTCCGTCGTTGATTTATTTTCATGTGATTCTACCTCATGTTCTTTTACTATCTTTGGCGTTACTACGTGATGATGTACTTCTACATGTTCTGTTGCATTTGGCGTTGTTGTTGCTGTTGTTACAGCCTCTTGGACTTTTTCGTGACAAGGGCATGCACCGTTGCATGTACCACATTTCTTTTCTTCTACTTTAACCTTTTCCTGGCATGGGCATGCACCATTGCATGTACCACATTTTGGTGTGCCATCACAAAAGTCGATTCCCATTAATGATTTACAATTTTGCAAAGCACTTGCTAATGCGGCATTTACTTTTTTACTAGGAGATTTCTTTTCAAATACAGTTCCATCTGAAGTGTATTTTTCAACTTTTCCTTCAATTTCATGTAAATATTTCGTATCATAATAACTAACAATATGTTTTCGTAAGCCTTCGCATTCAAAATGTGGTAATTCCTCCGGGAAACCATCACGTAAATTTTTGCATATGACACTTGTAAATGTCGCTAAGCCGAAGTCGGTGTATACGCCACGTTTGGCTTCATTTTTAACTATAACACGTCCTGTCTCAACTGCACTATCGCAAATTTCACAAATATGCATACGACGTTTTGCCCTATCTTGTCTTAATTGGTGAATTTGTTTCGTTCGTGAAATTTCCTCTGCTTGTGATTTCAATTGGCTGTAGTATCCAGAAGGGACTGTTGGTGGAACAAAAGTGGTTGGCTTATCGTTTGTGCTTTCTACTTTCATTTTAGGTGCTGAATATTCAACATATTTCGTACCAACATAACCACCGTTTGGATGGCTTTTCTCTCCGTTATAGTTTTGTACAAATTGTACACCGTCTACTTGAAATCCTTTATGTTGGGAAATCATTTTACCATGTGATTCTTTTGCAATTGTCACATTTTCACCTTCTGCTATTAAATTATTTGATTTAGCTGGATATTCTACTTTACCCGCAAATGGACCTTTAAGAGGTTCTTTTGTTTCTACTTCCGTTGTAGTTATTGTTGTTGTGCAATCCCCTTTACAAGGAATTTTTTCTGTAGTAATTCGAGGTGCCTCGTCATTATTATTACGTAAACCACCTTCCAACGCATCAACTTGTTGGTAACTAATCAAAAATACAAACAACAATATTATATACACTTTCATGTTGTTCAACCTATAAACTATATATCCTAACTAATCTCCACCTTCTATCTGGACTGATTATATTATTTGTTTGTTCCTTTATGCGCCAGGTATATATGTTGTGTGAAATGAATATTATATTTGGTCCCCTCTTTTCATCGTAGATAGTTTTCCAGGCTTTCGTTCCTTCTTTCATTTTTCAGTTTTTTGTAATGCTATTTGTATCGTAAAACAACAAAACTGTTGTAAAGGTCACAAACAACGACACTCTGTAATATACGACTATATACTAGTAAGTACATCACATATAGGAAGACTGCAGCAGGCAGGCAGCAGGCGGCAGCTGCAGACTGAATGAAGATCTGAGATCAGGGAGATGATGATGAGGAATAAAATGTGGAAAGTTGTTGTGCGAATGTTGTGCGAATGTAGGTGCGTTGGCTGCGGTTGTTGGCCTGGTTTTGGGGGGGATTTACAATTATTGTTGTACAAATAAAACTTAACAATTATGCAACTCAACCATATCAATATATATATATATATATAATTTATCAACCAACCTTCTTATTCAGTATATGTTATATGTAAAACATGTATATTTTAAACAGGAAAACAATATATCCCATCACCGTTGTCCTCCTCCTCATCATCATTATTACTATCATTAAAATAAACGCACAATTAACCTTTGAAATTAACCCAAGAACTGGCGACAATAATATACCAAACTCCATTTTAAACAGCTTCAATAATAACAACAATAACAACAATCAACAAATTAATTATTTAGATGTTTTATTAGCAGATCAAAGCAAACGTGGTAAAATTTATGATCGATCGATTACAGGATTAAAAGATCCAGTAGATATATTAACACTAAGTGAATCGCTTGTTATGTTAGATGATGTAGAAGATGGTAGTACCTCTTCGTTACATTATATTTTTGTTTCTCAATTTATGTCAAATCAAGTGTTAAAAATATCTCCCTCTGGTACTTCTACACTATTTGCAAAAGGTGTTTATTGTTCAGATAAAACAAAGCCTTGCAGCGTGTTGGATGGTCCGTGGGGCTTGGAACATTTTAATAGAAAATTATTTGTTTCATCATTTAGTTCTGATCAAATTTTAGTTTTTAATATTACTACTGGTGAATATATTAGTGCATTTGGTAATTCTGTTGAATTGAATTGTCCAGAAGGTATGACATTGGGTGGGGATGGATATTTATATGTTGTATCATATTTAAATAATGAAATTGTTCGTTATAATCCAGTTACATATGAATATGTAGATGTAATTGTACAAGCAGGTACAATATCAGGACCTGAAGATGTTTTATATATACATTCCAAAAATACAAAGAAGAATTATTTAATTGTTACAAGTCATTGGAGTAATAGTATATTAGTTTATAATGCAACAACATCCATCAATAATAACTCAGGTAATACTACTAGTAATAATGATACGACAAATGATAGTGGTCGGGGAGGATTTGGATTATTATATGAATATGGACAAAATGAAATCAATCGTCGTATAATGCAAGGACCTGTAGGATTATTGAAATATGATGATACAAATGTTCTTGTAAGTTTACAAGGTCATAGTAATAAAATTGTTAAAATCAATATTATAAATGGTGCTTGGTCAATGTTTGCAGAATATAAATATATGAAAGGACCTAGTGGTATGAGTTGGTTGGGTAGACAATGGTATGATAATAGCCCACCAAAAACACTAGTAGTTGCTGGTTATAATACAAATACTTTATATGTTTTCAATGAAACAAAAAACAACAAGGAGGATGGAAAATTCGAATTAGTAGCGAAGTTAGTGTGAACAATATATTTGTTTGTGTGCGTTTTATATTTAAAAATAAAAAGAGATCTACTATAGAATTTTTTTGTATTTATTATAAAAAATATTTTTATTTTAAAATATTAGATTTTTATAATTTTCTCTTGCTCACATAATATATCTCTCAAAGGAGATATAAAATTTCTTTTATTCCCGTAAATTAAATCTCAAATCAGAGATGAATTTAAACTATACATATATATATATCCAGGATGTTATATTTTATTATAATATTTTTTTTTATTTTACGCTGTTACGCTCTTTTTTTCTTTTTATTAAAAAAATATATTTAAATTAAAACGCTGCAAATCTGCTGGTGGTTTTTCATACATAATATATATATGCCTTATATGATTATATATAATATCAATAAATATTTTTTCAACGTCGTTGACTCTCACCTAAAATTTGCAATATATATAAAAACAAATTAATAATATCTAGATATAAACTAATTGAACCATGCACCCATTCATCTGGTCCCAATCGATTTACAATAATGTAGGTATCATATACGATGTACCCAGAAAATAAAAAAGCACCAAGGCAACTATATATCAACCCTCCAGTTGGTAAATGAAATATCCATGCTAATAACCCATATAATAACATGCCAATTAAACCCATATACAACATTGGACCCATAAATGAAAAGTCACGTTTGCTTGTACAAGTATATAATGTTAATCCTAAAAATATAAACATAGTTAAACCACCAGCTTGGACTACTAAAATTCCTTGACCACGCGAAGCATATGTTGCAGTCACAACGCCTATCGAATATGATTCTATTAGCGTAAACAATGCTAATAAAATAATATTATGTGGATGTTTATCTTTATAACAAAGGCATGCAATCAACACCACAAATGAGCTAATCATAGCAACCATTAGTAAGGATGGATGCGTTAAAACGAATTGACGCGTAGGATGATGTAACGTTGTCAACGCACATACAGCAGTTGTTAATAATAACTGTAAGCTCAATACAGTATATACTTTTCTAATAAATGCTAATTTCACTGAAGCCATTTGATCCGCTGCATATTGCCCAAGTTCATTCGAACTTTTAATATTTGTTTGCGTTTTATGTTGTGACTCTAAATCACCAAATGTAGCTGCCATGATGTTGTTTGGTACTAATAGCAACTGATTCTACGATGTATATATATATAATATAAAATATCTCTTCTATTCTATTCATTCCGATATCGTGTAATCATCAATTCTATCTTTTTTTATCACTCTCTTCCGAAGAGGTTTTCGTTGTTGTTTTTTTGTTTTTTGTTCGGCGGTGTTTTTGATGATGTGGGATTAAGGTGTTTTTTAGGAACTTGTGTGCTGGGCCAGCTGGGCCAGTAGTGGTGCTGTCCAGCTGTTGTGTGCTTGCCTGGCTTGCTTGGCCAGGAATAAGTTCTTTATTATGAAGCAGCAGCCGCCAGCTGGGCCAGCAGCAACTAGCATTGCACCAACAAAAAAAATGAATCAAAGTTTATTTGGTGGTGGATGATGATTATTTTTGGATTTTTTTCATTTTAATTTTTATTATTATATTGGACGGAAGGATGATGATTATTTATAATAGAATTGCTGGATGATTATTAAGAAGCAGAAGCAAGCACAGAATTGAATAAACAATTACATGTATTATTATTATTATTATTATATATGATACACATACATGCAGCAGTATTGTATATATATAAATAAATATATATATTCATTTGATTAGTACAATATCATAATAGTAGTAATAATAATATATATTCACATATATATATATATATATACGCAACATGGCAGTATCATCCTCAGAAGTTAATTTATTAGTCTATCGTTATTTACAAGAGTCTGGGTTTACACATTCAGCTTTTACTTTTGGTTATGAAAGTCTTGTACATAAATCATCAGTAGCAAACGCAGACTTACCACCTGGTGCACTTATATCTATTTTGCAAAAAGGTTTACAATATATTGAAATAGAGGCACATTTGAACGAAGATGGTTCCGAACGAACCATACCAGAACCATTTGCACTCTTGACGCCACAAGCTATTCGCGATCGCCGCTTAAATGCTATACGTGACTATAACCGAGGGGAAGAACAGTTAGCAAAGGATGCGGAAGATAGATTAAGCGGGAAGTTAGTTGGGGAGGATAGTGTTACATCTTTAAAAGGCCATACCTCTGAAGTATTTATCTGCAGCTGGAACCCAACGACAGATTTATTAGCCTCCGGCTCCAAAGATTCCACAGCACGCCTATGGCAAATACCACATGGACGAAGTGGACCACCAGCTAGTGAAATGTGTATGAAAACAACACAAATATTAAAGCATGTTAGGGACGGAACTAAAGTAAAGGAACATAAAGATGTTACCACGTTGGATTGGAATTCGGATGGTACCTTACTTGCGACCGGTACGTTCGATGGACAAGCACGTATATGGACGAAAGATGGCGAGTTGAAATCTACGTTGACGAAACATGCTGGTCCAATTTTTTCTTTAAAATGGAATAAATCTAGTAATTATTTATTAAGTGGTTCCGTAGATAAGACAGCTATTGTATGGGATGCAAGGGAAGGCACGGTGAAACAGCAATTTGAATTCCATAAACAACCTACCTTAGATGTCGATTGGAGAGATGAAACAGTGTTTGCAACATGTTCTTCCGATAAAATGATACACGTTTGCGAGCTTGGTTTGGATGAGCCAAAAGAAACCTTTCAAGGACATCAAGATGAAGTCAATGCAATTAAATGGGATCCATCCAAACGTTTTTTAGCATCATGTTCAGATGATGGCACTGCAAAATTATGGAGTATAAATGCTAGCAATGGATTAAATTCAAATGGTGGTGATGGAAGCCAAAATGCGAATAGCAGCGATGACAACAACAACAGTGATAATAAAACGGATGAAGGTGCAACAAAAACAGATGGAGATGGTGGAGACACGGCAATGGTAGTAGACAGCGAGGAGAGTACTACTACGTCAAGTATTAAACAATCAACAATATCAATTACTAGTAATAAATCCCAAGATCCTAGAAACAAATGGGTACATAGTTTCGATGATCACACGAAAGAAGTATATACAATTCGTTGGAGTCCATGTGGACAAGGTAGTGCCAACCCGAACAAAAACTTGTTGTTAGCCAGTGCATCGTTTGATTCTGATATAATGTTGTGGGATGTGGAAAGCATGAAACGTGTCCATTGGTTGAAAGAACATACAAATCCGGTTTATAGTGTATCTTTTAGTCCAGACGGAAATTATTTAGCATCAGGTGCATTTGATAAATGTTTACATATATGGTCAGTGAAAGATGGCTCGCTAATTAAAACATATAGGGGACCAGGTGGTATTTTTGACGTCTGCTGGAATGCAGCTGGGGACAAAGTTGCTGCTGGATTTAGTGATAACTCTGTTGCAGTCGTTGATTTACGAGTTTAGCCATATACGCGTAGATATTAAATAATTTAAAATATATTAAGGGTATCATATGAGAATATTAACTATCATATCATATCATATCACATTATCATATCATAATATTTAAAATTATCTACGTAGATAAAAAATGATGTGGTTAAAATCTAAGTTTATAATATAATTTTACACTTCTCGTGCTTAAGAAATATATATTGAAGGTTAAAATCTAAGTTATGACATATAATAATTTTACTTCCTGTGCTAAGTAATATGCATATCATATGCTCAAATACTCAATCTCAAGAATAATATTCTATCCTACTATGATATGATACGTATGATAATAGATATCATAAGCTCTAAAATGCACCTCTGCAAATTAATGCATTAATTAAAAATATATGATGCATATAAGGGTGTGAGATAGATATGATATTTTATTGCCTCAGTTTTACATTATTCTTATATATTGAAACGTAGGAATTAGCAACGGTTCCATCAGCTATTATGAGTAGTTGATACTATCTATTTACCTTCATTGGTATTTTCGATTATGAGAATATCAACACACTTGTGTGAGATAGATTATTTCAGTTATTTTATTCTTTTGAAGAGTAGGAATTATCATGAGTAAATTAAAAATAAATTATGCGTCGTAGTAAATTAAATTAATATATAAGAGTAAAATAAATTATGCGTTAGCCAGGTTTTATCATAAATTAAATTCTCTTTCGTCGAATTTTTTATTTTTTAAAGCTTTGGTATCATATGATACGATTATGATCTTGAATCACTAAATCTTTTAACCGATCCTAATAGCTTCGATGCTTTACTGCTGCCTACATTTTTGAATATTTTCTTTGCAACGCTTTGAGAAGATGTATTATTCAAAACCAAGTTGTTATTATTATTATTATCATTTCCAACGGCGTTAGCCATACTCTCGTTATCATCCTCTGCTGTAATATTCAACCATTGTTTAACAATTTCTGAATTGTAATAATTTCCAACATCTTCCATTGCTTTAACACGCGATTTCACCATGTCAAGAAATCTATCTTTATACAAGGCTGGCTCGATTGCACTAATATCAGCATGTAAATTCTGATGTAAAATTGGTTCAATTACTTTCGTTTTAACTGCATTTTCTAACTTTTTATCAACATTCCATACTTGTAAAATATCCACCAATGCTATAAAAACTACACATGGTGATAAATCTGCTGAAAGTTCCCTTTGTTTCATCGATGCCGTAGGTGAATTTTTATTCTGTGCATGGTGTAAAACACTCTTCATACTGGCTGTTAATGACATTCTCTTCTTCAAAATGGTTCTTGTTTTTGGCAAACTTTCATACTGATATGAACTAGCAAAGCTCGATCTTCTATTGTGAGTTTTAGCCAAACTTTCCTTACCATTGTCTTTGCTATTTGGTGTTAAAAAGGCTTTCATACCACCACGAGTCTTGTTCCAAAAAGGCTGTACACGATCTTGACGAAAAGACAATTCTTCAAGAGCCGTTTGAACATCGCGTTTACATTCTTGAAACACACTATCACCGTATTTTTTAATCAACTTTTGCTTCACTGCGGTGTATGATAATTGCTCTTTTCTTTTACCAATACCAACAGATTCTGTTTTAGATAGTCTAGGTGAAAGCATGCGATGATCAGCAGTTGAGAAGGAACTGATTCGCGCCCCAGTGCGAACCAAAGCATGTTGGATCATATCATCTAATTCACCTAGTAATTTACGTTTAAGAATTGCTAAGCCTTCTTTTGGAGATGCCGAAGGGTTCTTATTGCCATTGTTCATCTTTTCCATATTGAATTCCTTGCTACTATTTCTTCTTCTTCCTCTATTATTGTTAGAGGAAGATGTAAAACTAGGCAGACGATGATGACCGATGACCTCTGAATCAATACTTAGACTATCTCCCAATTTACTAATTGGTAAATTTTTGGTATCTTCATCCGTTGATGTTTTTGTCAATATTTTTGATACAGATAATTTCATATCACTTTTCTTACTTTTTTCTATTTCTTTGTCATCTCCATCATAAGTAATATCAGTATCATGCGTATATATTCCTAACAATAATGAGTAATCCATTATAGTATGTTTCATTAAAAACTCTACATCTTTGTCACATTGATCTAATAAACGATTGCGATATTTTACAGGTATGACTATGAATTTGTTTAAATCCATATCCTTCAATGTATGTGTTGCTATTTTTTGTTTTTGTTTTTGCATTGACTTAATTTTTCTAATATTACCAATTCCATCATTTAAATATACCCGATCAACGGCATTTCCTACATGCGTCAATCCATCACTAGATCTGTTATCATTACAATGGTCATTGTTCGTGTCATCATCATCGCTGCCACCACCACCACGAGTAGCAGTAATAAAATCTAACATGTCACTCACATCATTATCATCCTCAACATTACCTTCATTACTATATATTTGACTTTTTCTATTCCTTACACGGATTCCTCCTCCTCTTTTATTATTATTACTTCCTCCATCTTTCGTCTCTCTTCCAACAGTTGATCCTTTTAAATCGTATTTTTCAGAAATTGGCAATTTAGTATAAAACACATTGCGCATAACTAAGACTCGAACAAAGCCATTGTCCGTATGTTTCACTTTGTACATCCCCATAAATCGTGGCAAAAGTGTATCTGAATATTTTTCCAAATGTTTCCAATACTCAAACAACATATTCCTTAATTGATCGCATTCTCTTTTGTTAATTGTTTTTAATACATATCTTTTATCAGATGTTTCGAAAAAAAAAGACCCACTAGCTGAAGCACCAAATACTTTTGGCTTTAATGGTTTATTACACATTGAAAAAACATAACTACTCGTACGTATACCTTGATAAGAACGTATTGCATGAAATAATTTAGGTGCATAATTTACAAGCAAAGTTGATTTTTTTTTCTTGTTTGAACCACTAAAAAAATTTCTTAAATTCCGTACGGTGCTACTGATTATATTATTATTATTTTCTGGAGATATCTCTTTGTTCCATTCGTCTTTTTTTCCAACAATGTTTTTTCTGCTACTGGTATTGTTGCTTTGAATGTTATTGTGGTATTCCTCTTCCGCAGTTTCAATCGCCGTTGAAATTGCACGGCCAATTTTTACTCGTAGCTGTTCATTTTTTAATTTCTTTTTTGATATGAATGATTGATGATATTTTTTAGAATTGTTGTAAGTATTTTTTTGTACTCTTCGTGTTGGTATTTCAGATGCACATCGATGAATTCTAGACATACTTCTTTCTTCTTCTTGCTGATTATGGTTTTCAACAGTTTTGTTCCCGCTGCTTTCATTGCCACTTTTGCGTTTCATAGACATCGAAAATTCCGGCATAAACTGTAATAATGGATTTTTTTTATAATTATTTAAATTACTATTATTGCTTCGTTTATTATTATGTTTTGTTAAAATAGGACTTGGTTCTGTGTTCGTTCTTCTTAATAATCGTTGGTTTTCATTGCTGCTACGTTTTATGCGATTGATGACATGTACGCTACGCCTGCCATGTTTTGAACCAGTGCTTTTGACGAGTGCTTCTGAAATAAATTGGTTGTTCGATTGTAAATTTGCAACATCAGAGTTTGGGCGTGTTGTTGTTGTTGTTGTTTTTCCAGCTATTATTACATGTTTATTATTATCATCATTGGCATTATTATTATTATTATCATTGACTAAGGATGTCATTATTCAAGTGAGTGTTGGTTCTATACTCGTAGGTATATTATTTTCTAAATAAATATATCTATCTGGCTCTATATATAGGATGTACAGCAAATGTATATAATATTAAATATTATGATTGAAAGTTTTTATTAATATATAAAAACATATTGAACAATTATTATACATATATATTTATTGTTTTATGTACAGTATTATTAGGCACTTATAAACTACATCATGGATGTGTTTAGTCTACATCATTGTATGCCAGTATGCACTTATCATGTACAGTGCTGGAGTGGTCCAAATCTACGTTTTCCAAGCAGGCGGCTAGGTAAATAAAAAAATAAAAATTTGCAAGTTTATTAGAAAAATATAGGCACATTTAACCATACAAAAAAGAACTTTGTTAATCCTAAGTGTATATTAAAAATATAAATATCTGAAATGACGAAAATGGAAATATTACTTAAAATAACGCCTGCTGTATGCGTATCAATAATAGTAGGGGAAAACGTAAAAACAAAGGCTTAGCAAATGATTGTGTGTCCTATGAAAAGTCTAGGACCTAGATCCTACCTACTGTGTGTCCCCATCCATATCATCCAAA
>JACLAC010005578.1_pt1 | contig 31868 bp, 21 predicted proteins | sample 8027881 | NCBI WGS metagenome assembly JACLAC01 (sample SAMN15725517, study PRJNA655200) | protist metagenome | isolation source: fluorescence activated cell sorting (FACS) single amplified genomes of... | place: Spain: Blaines Bay Microbial Observatory, Mediterranean Sea | collected 2016-01-19 | reverse complement strand
TGCCTTGTGTCGGTGGATGTCTGCTTATTATTTTGCCCCCTTGGGCAGTGCCTTGACGGCAGCTTTGCCTCCCGGTGTTAAACTCAATTCAAATCGCATTGTCCAGTATGTGTCCCAAGATCCATTAGAACTGCCCCATGACACTTTAGATCTGCGCCTACTTGAATATGTACAACAAACAGGACCTATTAAAGCGACGACCTTATACCATCGCTTTGGACGGCGCGAGACCGAAAAAACGCTCAACCGTCTCAAACGCCGTGGACATATCGAAATTCATCCCGAAATACGGACACCAACAGTAGCCCCGCTAACCGAGCAATCTGTGCGCCCAACCCCAGCAGCCAAAAATCAGGACGCCTTAGATCTACTAGCAAAACGTGCCAAGCGCCAAGCCGCCTGTCTAAACAGCGTCATTACTCAAGATTTTTGCGCAAAAAAAACACTGGTAGCCGAAGGGTTCTCCTATGCCCAAATAAAGGCCCTAGTTGATCGCGGTCTCTTAGAATCCTTTGAAGCTGAAATCAACCGCGACCCCTTAGCCAGATTGGACTCACTGACTCCCGACAACCATGAACTCACGACTCATCAGGAAAGCGTTTTAAACGCTATTTACCAAGCACTAGATACCCAGAAATTTTCTCCGAATTTGATTCAAGGTGTTACCGGTAGTGGTAAAACCCTAGTGTATATTCATGCAATTGCTCACTGCCTAGCACAAGGTCGTAATGCCATTGTGCTAGTTCCCGAGATTGCCTTAGCCTGGCAGATGGTACGCCGCTTCAAGGCACACTTTGGCACTCAGGTTGCCGTTATGCACTCACAGCTATCCTTAGGAGAACGCTACGATACCTGGCGCCGACTACGCCGCGGCGAACAGCGCGTAGTCATCGGTGCACGCTCAGCTATCCTAGCTCCTTTGCCCCATTTAGGCCTAATTATTGTCGATGAAGAACATGATTCTTCATATAAACAAGAAGATCTCGAAGGTAAGCACGCATTGGCTTATAGTGCCCGTGATCTAGCCTTAGTACGCGGCCAACGTCAACGTGCTGTAGTCTTATTAGGCTCTGCTACCCCAAGTCTGGAAACCTATCAGAACGCTTGTAATGGCAAGTATCACCTGCTCTCTCTGCCCAGTAGAGTGGATAATCGGCCTCTACCTCGCGTTGAAGTGGTAGATATGCGCCGTGAACCCTTTCAGCGCCAACAACGTGCTTTATTCTCCAAATTATTGCGTCAAAAAATCACTGACCGACTGGAACGCAAAGAACAGATCATCTTGCTTCAGAATCGCCGTGGTTTTGCCCCATGTGTAGCCTGTGGTAGTTGTGGCGAAACAATCCAATGTGCATCGTGCCGCATATCACTAACCTACCATCGCAACGCCAGTGGCAACGTAGCACAATTACGCTGTCACTATTGCGATCTCATAATGCCCGTTCCGCCAACCTGTCCCGCCTGCGCTAGCGCCGAACTCAGTTTTGAAGGGATCGGCACACAACGGGTAGAAAATTCCCTAATAGAGCAATTCCCCGGTATCCGAGTAATCCGTATGGATGTAGATACTACTGGTTGGAAAGGAGCCCATGACCACTTAGTAGAGGACTTTCGGCAAGGTAAAGCCGACGTTCTATTGGGTACCCAAATGGTCGCCAAAGGCTTGGACTTCCCAGCAGTCACGCTAGTCGGCGTCATTTCAGCTGATACTGGCCTACATATGCCAGATTTTCGTGCCTCTGAACGCTCCTTTCAATTATTAACTCAAGTAGCTGGGCGTTCTGGACGTGGTACCATACCCGGCGAGGTAGTCATTCAAACCATGCTACCAACCGACCCCGTTCTACAAGCAGCCTCACGCCAGGATTTTGCTGCCTTTGTAGAGAATGAACTGGACGAACGCCGGGCCGCTACCTTTCCCCCCTTTGGCCGTCTTATCCTATTCCGTTGGCGCGGCAAGGAAGAAAAAGCCGTTATCACAGCAGCCCAACAGGGGATTGCCCGACTGGGTCATGATCTAGCTCCAGACCAAACCATCCTGGGACCAGCCCCAGCGCCGTTAACACGTTTACGTGAATTCTATCGTTATCAAGCTTTATTAACTGGCCCCACAGCCCAAACAATTCATCGCACTACTGCCAAGCGTCTAAGCACTATGCGGGCCATCGCCCAACGCCAATCTGTCAGCTTGCATATTAACGTCGATCCACTCAGTATTATGTAACCACTATAGGTACTTGAATCCATGCTCGCGCTCTAACCCCAAGAAGGAACTCATGCATTACCCATTGCCTTTTCTATTACTCTTAAGTTTTCCCATTATGCTTGCCGCCCAGGATCCAACTCCTGAATGGCAAGCCTATACTAGCATGCGTAATATCCAACAGGTTTTGGTTCATTCAAGTGGCATTTGGAATGCAACCCGCGGTGGGGTACTGCGCTTTGATCCATCCCGCCGTACCTATCAACGCTATACCCGTTTAGAAGGGGTAGCGGGCAATAATGTTTTGACTGCGATAGCCGATAATCAAGGGCATCTTTGGTTTGGTACCGACGGTGCTGGCCTAAGCCGTTTTCGCCCAGAAAATGAAGCTTTCGACCCACCATTCCTCGATTTCTTTAATCTTCCAATCCAGTCAATGGCAACAATCGACAACCGTCTATTTGTTGGTACCGATCAAGGAGTAAGTGTCTTCCTGACCGATAAAGAAGAAGTCAAAGAGACGTATCGTCAGTTAGGTACAATCACCAAAGATACCGGTGCCAATGCCTTGGCCGTATTTAATAACCATCTTTTTGTCGGCACAAGTGAAGGCATGGCCTGGGCAGATCTAGCGTTACCTAACCTGCAAGATCCAGATAGCTGGCAAGCACTCAACATTGACGAGGTCAAAGATATATTTGTTTTTAACGACTCTCTGTATACCATTGCCGGCACTAGTATCTTTTTCTACAACGGTGCAAAAAATCATTTCGAGCGAGATTTTGTACGCTCTGACCTGGTCAGTCTGGGAACACAAAATGGGCAACTCATCGCCGCCCAAGAAAAGGGGAAGCTCTTTATCCGCGAAGGAAAAGCGTCTTGGAAAGAATTATCCACTTCTTTTTCTGTGGATATTAACTCAATATCACGTGGTGATTCCGTTCTTTGGGTTGGTTCTGTTGTCGGCTTACGTTCTGTTGGCATTGAAACACCCCCCAACGCTCGTAATCCTGCCTTTAATGAATTTTACGATATGCGGCGCTACGGCACTAATGACCTATGGGTTGCTAGTGTGGAGAAAGATGTGGGGGTTATCCGCGGCCTCTATCAGTATGACGGGATAGGCTGGAATGTCTTCACTAAAAAAAATGGTCTGCCATCAGACGTTGCTGTCAGCCTGGAAATTGGCCCCCGCGGGCGTCTCTGGGTCGGTACCTGGGGACAGGGCTTGACCATCCGCCAGTCTGAAACAACCTGGATCCATGTCAATGAGAAAGATTCTATTCTGGAAGGTATACCCGGCGCTTCTTCTTTTGTTGTTATCAGTGATATTATTCGGGATTCAAACGACCTTATGTGGTTAGCCAATGTCCAAGTAGGCTTGGTCGTTATGGATGGTTTTCGGCCTCGCAATAGCCAATTAATCTCACAGGCCGATTTAGGTCTAGCACCACAACGTGATATAGGTAGGATTGCTATTGGCCCAGATAATCTAAAATGGATATCAACGCCGCGTGACGGTTTTATTTTGTTTGACGACGGCGGTACTCCCTTTGATACCGAAGATGATTTTTCTCAGGTTTTCAGTACTCTTTCAACCAATGACGAACTCAGTTCAAACCGCATCAAGGATATTACCGTATCTCCTAACAATACGGTCTGGGTTGCTGCCGATAACGGCCTTAATGCAGTACAAGGCAGCTATACTAGAGGCGTTGGTTTTGAGGTATCTTCTTGGCATACGTATACTAGTGCAGATGGCCTACCTGATAACGAAACCAATACCGTTCTAGCGGATCCAAATGGCACTGTTTGGGTGGGCACCGAAAAAGGACTGAGCCGTATTAACCAAGAGGGTCAGGTTGAATTTACGGTTAATAGCTCCAATAGTGGCCTCATCGATAACCGTGTCAAATCCTTACTATTAGATAATGCCCAAAACAAATTATGGATCGGTACCATCAATGGCTTAAGTGCGCTAAACTTGGCCCAAGGCACAAAAGATGATACTAGTCGGAGTATTTATCCCAATCCCTTTATCTTGGATTTCAATGCCCCCAAATTAACCTTTGCTAATCTGCCTTTAGGGGCAACATTACGTATTTTTACATTAGATGGTCAGCGCGTGCGGCAAATCGATGGAGAACCCGGTCGTGGTACTTTAGTCTGGAATGGTCAGAACGAGGCAGGTAATCTAGTCGGTTCAGGAATGTACTTCTTTGTTGCAGAGAATGAGATTGGAGCCATGGTAAAAGGCAAAGTCGTGGTAATTAATCAACGCTAAGTAAAATCTCTCATTAGCTTTTTCCTAACCATGTAAAATGGGATGGCCTTTACCAAAGAACCAAATCCAGTCTACTGCGTACGAACCCCCTATACCTAAGAAAAAACCTACAACTAGCCCAACAAAAAACGGGCGCAGGCGGCGATATAATCCAACGCTGCCAAAGCGTAGAATTAAGCACTTAAAAAACCAGGCTAAAAAAATAGAAAATACAATACGACGCAACATCCAAGTAGATGCCACCGTTAGTCCAACCGGATGTAGTGGCCACCAACTATACCGATAATGCACCGCAGCTAAACCACTATACATGATCAATCCCCAACCAAAATAACTCAGTTTATCCCAAGCAACTCCTTGTGGTTGCTGTACGTTTTGCACGATCATGTTAAATGCCATCCCACCCGCACCCCCCCCCCGCATTGAAAAACCAAGAGCGTAAATTGACTGCCCCATAATGATAACATAAATGTAAAATCATTACGCTAGAGGCAATAAAAGCAACGATTACAGCCAATCCCAGCGCTAATACTAAACCACGACTTTGAAGCCGTTCGTACAAACCTCCTAAACGAGCAGCATGAGCCGCTGAGGGCATAAAAATTGATTGTACATCACCGCACCAAGCATAACTTAGCGCAAGCCCCATAAGCGCTGGCGGACCAATGCCACTACCTGTTACTGCCAATACTAAACTTTGACTAGCCATCGGAGTCGTCACATAATGCATACCCGACTGGATAACTAAACGCGTTATACCCAGAAAAATTATTAGTGCTCCAACTAAATAAAGACAGGCTAGCGGCAAACTCATACCAGACCAGCATAGCCATATTAATATATAGCTAACACTAACTAAACCACCGATTACCGCCACTGGATAAGACAACATTTCATCCCTGTCATCTAAATCCTGATTAGTATTCCATACCGTAGATATTACCGCCCATATATGCTGCCGTCCCACCCATAGACTTAGCAATACCATGGCCACAAAAGCACCCCAAGACTGCCACGCAACGGCTCCCCCACTCCAAACAAAGGGTTCAGGATAATCTAGTTTCCAACCCACCTGACTTAGCACACTGATTTCAATCAATGTGAGCAAATAAAAAAACCAGATACTAAAAGACACCGTCGTACCCACCAAATATGTAAAGCCTATCACTGGAAAGTAAATCAGCAGCAGCAGTTTTGGCGCAGCAGGTAGCAAGGCAACTTCCCAACCACCATGTATAGGAATACCTGGTGCCCCTGGAAAAAAATAGCCAATCGTATTAATCCCAATGACACTCAACGGCACCGCCACACCAATCCAAAAAGTCCAGGAATGCCACAAGCGTGGCAATACATCATCCTCTCCTTGTGCTACCAACATTAACGGGATTTCGGCTAATGGAAATACCAAACGCTCACGTTCAACCCAGTGGCGACGCAGGACGACAACCAGCGCCAGGCAAAGAAAATAAATACACAGTATTAAACTCAACCACCATAGCATTGGCCCCAGCCAGATCATCCAAGGCACACCTTGACCGGTTATGGGCAAACTTTCATAAAAATAACGTATAGCCTTGTCCGTTGTAGCCGGAATGGCCCAAGCCGGTAAATAAGGCTGCACATACTCAACCCACTGATTCTGTGGCAATGCACCATAATAAGGATTGGCAATAATACTGATTATGTATCCAACAATAAATACGGGAATGCCGCTGGCGGCCAACCCCATCAACAGTACCGTAATTAATTCAGCTGGCATTAAGGCCCAAGCCGAATACCAGCGTTTAACCAGCGCATTTACCAAAATCAACAGAAAAAAAGGCCCCCCTACACCAATAGGAAAATATGACCAAGTAATCTCTGATGATCCAACAATCCAAATTGAATAAGGAGCTCCCAAACTGACAACCAAGACCAGCATAACCCCAACAATCAACGCCCGTATACTAACGCCAACACCGCTTAGCTGAGTTTTATGACGCCGTTCCAAATGTGCTTTGTAAAACGCCGGGATGCCTTTCTTCATGTCCATTAATGCTCGCTATCTATATAACCAGTATAGATCGATTATTTTATTTATAAGCTACTGAAAATATCCCATAATCTGTTCCATGCCCATAGCCATTATTAAAAACTTGAATTGACAGTTCGACGACCTACCCATAGACTAGCAGTATTAATCTTGTTTTGCCTGGAAACCTACACGCTTGCTGTTTTATACGGCAGGATCCGTAGCTTCATTCAAGCGTCTGCTATTTTGGGGGCCAAATCACCCTATTACCAACGCTGGCATCAATGCCCAAAATCATTAAAATCAACTGCATTTCCAGCTTCTTACTCATGTTTTTTTTAAGTCAGAACCTGCAAGCCCAAATAATTGATACGCGCTTTACCATTGCGCGGTTGCAATATCAAGGAGGTGGCGACTGGTATAGTGATCCTTCATCTTTACCCAATCTACTACGTTTTCTTGCTACCCATACCCGTATTAATGTAGCCCCAGAAGCAACCCAAATCGCTCTTATGGACGAAGAACTCTTCGCATTTCCATACATCTATATAACAGGTCACGGCAATATCTCTCTGGCCCCGGAAGAACGCATCCGTTTACGCCAATATCTTGAAAGTGGCGGCTTCTTACATGCCGACGACAATTATGGTATGGACAAATCCTTCCGACGCGAAATGAAACAGGTCTTCCCTAAAAAAGCCTGGACTGAACTTCCTGCCGACCACGGCATCTTCAATGTTCATTTTTCGTTCTCTGAAGGGCTTCCAAAAATCCATAAGCACGATGGTAAACGTCCTCAAGCCTTGGCACTCTTTGAGGCAGATCGTATCATAGTTCTTTATACGTATGAAGCCGACCTAGGGGATGGCTGGGAAGATGCTATAATACATCAAGCTCCAGAAAGTAAACGTCAAGCAGCTTTGCGTATGGGCACTAATATCGTTGTCTGGGCCCTTACCCATTAACCAAAAAAACGCATGCTAGATAACCAACTCTATACTGATATCCTTCAACACCTAGGTGTAGTACGACGTCGTGCTATATGGCTAGCATTAGGCGCTGCAATCCTAATAGGCTTGTTAAGCCTATTAGTCCTGGGCACACTGTGGATCAGCCTTGAAGCCCTCTTTTACCTAACTCCAATCTGGCGTACTAGCATCGGTATTATTGCCGTACTCGCTAGTTTTACTACAGCAATTCTCTACTTCCAACAACAATTCTCTACCCGGCTTTCTCTACCCCAGCTAGGCCATTTCCTGGAAAATAAACTACCCGAATTACAAGAACGCCTCACCAGTACACTCGAGTTATGGCCAGACCAACGCGCCCACCAACTATATTCCTCGTCCTTACTCCAAGCCATGCTGGCCGAAACAGTTGAACTGCTGCATCGCCTTAAACCACAACAACTTTTTACCGTGGCCATGCTCAAACCCCATGCCCGTCGACTGGGCCTGGGTACTGCCGCATTGTTGGGCCTGTACTCGATTTTCTCACCTGCTTTAGATGCAGCCCTCCAGCGTTGTCGCCAACCATTAACTCATTTTGCCCGCCAAGCCAGTACCCAGCTAGCAGTTAAGCCAGGAAATATAGAAGTCGTCAAAGGGGACGATGCAATTCTCAAAGTACACTTTGCAGGTAGCAAACCACGCACAGTCCGTATTCAGCGTCGATCAGTTGTTGATGCACCCTGGGATAAAGAGGATCTAATTGTTGAGCCTAGTGACTCTCTAGTATATGCCTTTAAACAAATCAAACACCCCTTTTCCTACCAAGTATTGGCCAACGATGGTCAAAGTCCTATCTACCATGTAAGTGTTATCGATCCACCACGAGTTCAACATTTAGAACTGCACTATCAGTACCCATCCTATAGTGGTTTAGCTGACCGTATTGACACCCAAAACGGCGATATTAGTGCTTTAATCGGTACTCGTATTCAGTTCACCGGCCAAGCCAACAAACCCCTTACTAACGCCGCCTTAGTATTGAATGATTCACTACAACTACCCGCGCGTGTTGAAGCACTTACGTTCTATAGCAAATTAACTATAGGAAAATCAGGTCGTTATCATTGGGCCTTAGAAGATCGTAAAGGCATTCGCAATCGCGCCCCTATCCACTATGCCATCCACGTAGTTGAAGATACACCACCTAAAATAGCCATCATCGTTCCAGGACGTGATATAGATTTGCCCGATGACCGTACTATTCAGCTTACGATTGAAGCTGATGACGATTTCGGTATTGCAGCATTAACCCTCTTTTATCGAATTAACGACACCACTTGGCAGCATCATAAGATAGATGCTCCCGCAGGACGCCTGTTAAGCCTTGACCATATATGGAATCTGGAAGGCCTAGATTTATTGCCCGAAGATCAAATTCACTACTATGTAGAAGCACTCGATAACGATGCAGTTTCGGGACCTAACAGTAGTCGAAGTCGCACCTTTACTCTACGCTTCCCATCACTTCATGAATACTATGAAGAGATAACTCAAATCCAAGAACAGGGCTTAGAAACATTAGAAGAATTAGCCACTGCCGAAGAACATAGTAGCGAATATTTGGAAAAATTACGGCGTGAATTAGTCAAGACCGAAGAGTTAAGCTGGGAACAGCAAAAGGAACTGGAAACTACCTTAACGCAAGAAACCCAACGCTTAGAAAAAATGGAGACCTTAGCCCAACAACTGGATCAGACCATTGAACAGTTAGAAGAACGTGGTCTAGCATCTGAAGATCTCCTAGAAAAGCTTGCAAAAATCCGTGAATTAATGGAGAATGTAGCTATTCCCGAATTACAAGAAGCCTTAGCCAAACTCCAAAAATCCATCGAAACCCAGTCTCCTGAGGATATCGCCACCGCCCTGCGTGAATTCACTGAAGACCAAAATACTTTCCAGCAGCGCTTAGATCGTACCATTGAATTATTGCGCCAGATTCAAACCGAACAGCAATTAGAAGCGGCAGTTCAACAAGCTGAAGACTTAGAACAACGTCAGGGTCAGATCAACAATGAATTGCAAAACCCTACCAACCTAGAGCGTTTAGCAGCACAAGAAAACACCTTGGAACGCGACGCGAAACGCTTACACGAAGCACTGAACCAACTAGCCGAGGATATGCAGGAACTTTCGCCACCAACAGCAGCTTCCCTAGATTCCCTAGCCCAACAGATGGCTACCCAACAATTGGCCGAACGCATGCAAGCAATGGGCCAACAGTTACAGCAGGGGCAAACAGACAAAGCCAATCCCAATGGAAAAAATATCCAGCATGATTTACAGCAATTGGCAAAAAGCATGCAACAAACACTGCAAGATTTTACCCAAGAGAAAAAAGAGGAACTGGCCGAGCGTATGCAAGCCGCCATGCACAACCTATTGTATCTATCTCACCGCCAGGAAGCCTTGCGTACAAAAACTCAGGTCAAAGCTACTGCACCTCAAAAAATAGCCCACCACCAGTTCGCCTTATTGCAAGGTACGGCTCAAATAGCAGAAGAATTATCCAGCATTGGCGAACAAACTCTGAACTTAGAATCAAGCCTAGCTGTCACCCTAGGATACGTGATTAACCACATGCAACAGGCAGCGCTACATTTAGGCCAACGCGATAGCCGTATGGCTATTGCCCCACAGCTAGCAGCCATGGGTTATCTCAACGAGACGGTCGCTTTAATGCGTCAGAGTCTGGATAATCTAAACCAATCTCAGATGCCCTCAGGCTATGGCGAGGCCATGCAACGCATGGCCGGTATGGCAGAGCAACAAGGAGGCCTAAATGACGCCACCCAACAAGCCCTGCAACAAGGTCAGAAACCAGGGCTTAATGGCCAGCCCGGCAGCATTGATCCGCGCCTAGCAAGCGAACAACAGCGCCTGTACGAAGCCTTAGCTCAACTAGAACAAAACTTGCGTGGTCATCGCGGTGCTCAGGAGCGCGTCCGTACTATTCAACAAGAAATGAGCACCGTGATCCAAGCGTTGCAACGTAATCGCCTCAAAGCCGATACCGTCCAACGCCAGCGTCGTATTCACCAACATCTACTTGATGCCAGCCGTTCCATCCATAACCAGGGTTACAAAAAAGAACGTCAGGCCACCTCTGGAGAAAATCAGGAATACATTGGACCAGATCAGTTATCTGCCGATTTGGGACAAACTCGGGATGCCTTACGCCAAGCCATGCAGCGTGCACTAGAAGGCCCTTACCCACCAAGCTATCGTGAATTGATACGTCAGTACTATGAATTGGTTTATCAGGATTTGATGAACCAGGAGAGTGCCCCTCAACCTTGAAATCTATATTCTATACCCTTTTTATAATCTCCTTGGTTTCAAGTCCTCCGTCTTTAGAGGCCCAAGAAACACCACCACCTAGTCCTGCTCAGATACTAGATGACAAGCTCGATCAATTAGCATCGCAGGGGAATGTTACTGAAATGATTAACCAGCTTGAATCTTGGTTGGAAAATCACCCTACAGATGCTGATGCTTATCTTCGCCTAGGGCAAGCACATCATCAAAACGGTAATGACAAGCTGGCTACAAAGCATTGGGAAAAAGCAATTGTTCACTACGCTCATACCTTACAAGGCTATCATCGAGTTGTAAACCAGTGTCGCCAAGCCGAACTCTATGAAATTGGTATACAGTTTATTTTAGCAGCCCGCAATGCCATCAAAGACAGCGCCACTATGATATGGCAACTAGCCGAATTTTACACGCTTGCCACCACATATGATCAAGCCATTACCACCTATATAGACTTTATCCATACCGCACCGCACTATTTACCAATCGGGGAAAGTTACCTAAACCGCTTGGGAGGCGATCCAAGACACTCCCAAGGATTATTAAATGCCCTGCAAAAGGCTAGTACAAACAAAAAAAAGGCTAAAGAAGCTACGCTATTACTGGCTTCATTCTCGCTAACGCTAGGCCAACCCGATATCGGTTTTGTAGCATTGGATGCACTAAGTAGTATGCACAACCAGCACGACCACCTTTTTCAGTTTGCTTATCGCTATACCGACAATGGGTATAGCTCAATCGCTAAGCGTGCCTTTGCCCTCTATATTGAGCGCCATTCTAATTCACAAAATTCATATATCGCGCAATTACGCCTGGCCGAGCTTTATGCCCAAGAGAACAATATGCTTGCCGCTAGTACAAACTACCAAGCCCTAGCAAATCGTGCCCCCAAACATATCCAGGGACAAGAAGCCTTATACCACTTAGCGGCCATACAACTTAACCACTTAGGTGCTAGTAAGGCCGCTCGCGATAATGTAAAAATGTTATTAAACAACTACCCTAATGGCCCTTTTGCGCCTCAGGCACGACTGCTACTAGCCGAATGTGCCTTACGCACCAATGACTTTGCTAGCGTTGAACAACTACTGACGCAAATCAGTTCTACTACCAATGGTACCAACCAACCATCACATTTCCAACTAGCTGAACTATATTTTTTCAAGCATGATTTTTCCCAAGCATCTATGCTATTAGACTCATTAATAGCTACAGAACCACAAAATGAACGTACCAACGACGCTCTTGAACTGATTCTCCTACTTGAAGACTTTAAGGACCAACCGCAGGTTCTCAAAGTCTTAGCCCAAGCCTTGCTCAAAGAACGCCAGGGCCGCCAACGCCAAGCCGCCGCCGATTGGACTTGGTTAGATCAACATGCACCAGCCAACTTGCATCAGTACAGCCTCCTAGCACAAGCGCAAATGCAAACCGCCAAGTCTCCTAAAAAAGCCCTAGCAATCTACCAAAAACTTATTACACGCTATCGCAACAGTCATTATGCCCTGCAGGCGCATTTAGGACAAGCCCAATTATACGAAACCCAGGGCAACAAAGCCGCTGCCCTAGATGCTTATCGCACCGCTCTGTTGCGCTTTCCTACTAATGCTAGCGCACCTGAGATTCGCCTCCACATTCAACGCCTACGCCAAGCCATTACTTCGGAGGGTAATTCTTGACTAGCCTTATGCCCGAACCCCATAAACACAGTATACCCCTGTATCGCCGTATTACCTTTATCCTTTTGTTCGCCCTGAGTGCCCTAGCGCAACCCGTTGCTGCTGAGCGTCTGTTGGTCAATATGGATATAGATCAACCCAACCACCTAAAGGCCTATGGCTTAGCATATTGGGCTTTAGAACGTGGTCTGGTAGTCGAGTGGTTACTCAATTACCGCGGTGGTTCCTTTTTATTTGACGCCTATCCATTAATCGCCCAAGAAGCACAGATCCGCGGCGTCAAAGCCAAACGTATTTCTGCCGCTCAGGCCGCCTCCATCCTAGCCGAGATTGACGCGGGCAATATGGAAACCGTACGCCTTGAAAAAGCACCCAAAATTGCCGTTTACACACCACCTAATTCCCAACCATGGGACGATGCCGTAACCATGGCCTTAGAATATGCCCAGATCAAATACGAAAAAATTTGGGACGAAGCAGTACTGAATGGTAAATTAAACGACTACGATTGGATACACCTACACCACGAAGATTTTAGCGGCCAATATGGCAAATTTTACCGCTCCTTCCATCGCGAATCCTGGTATCAGGAGCAGCAACGCCTTTATGAAGCCTTAGCACACCGCTTAGGCTATGCCACAGTTGCCGCAGAAAAAAAAGCGATTGCTTTTAAGATCCGTGACTATATAGCTCAGGGAGGCTTCTTATTTGCTATGTGTTCCGCCACCGATACTTTTGATATTGCATTGGCGTCCGGCAACACAGATATCGTCCATGAAGTATTCGATCATAGTCCTATTCACCCCCAAGCCCAACAACAACTAGACTTTAGCCAAACCATAGCATTCAAGGATTTTACGCTGGTTCTAGATCCTCTTGAATATGAGCATTCCGATATCGATACAACACCTAATGACCATCGTTTGATCCGTACCGCCGAAGCCGAATACTTTACATTGTTCGAGTTTTCAGCCAAATACGATCCTGTCCCCACTATGCTAACCCAATGCCATACCAATATCGTTGACGGATTTTTAGGGCAAACTACAGCATTTCACAAAAAACGCATTAAAGATTCCGTGATTCTCTTGGCAGCCGTCGAAGGTACAGACGAGGTTAAATACATCCATGGCCGTGTTGGCAAAGGCACCTATACTTTTTACGGTGGCCATGATCCCGAGGACCACAAGCATCACGTTGGAGATCCACCAACCCAATTGGAACTCTTTCCTAATTCACCAGGATACCGCCTGATTCTCAACAATGTTCTCTTTCCAGCCGCTAAGAAAAAAGAACGCAAAACCTAACTTCCAAAGTACTGATAAGCAGGAGATCCTCCCATGCTAGCTCCCCTTTTATCCCAACGTGCCGATGCCAATACCCCTATCCGAGTTGGGATTATTGGTACCGGAAAATTTGGCAGCGGCCTAGTGGCCCAGGTATCGCGTATGCGGGGCATGGTTATTAGTGCCATCGCCGATATTAATCAAGACCGCGCTATTCAAGCCTATACCAACAGCGATGTCGATGCGACTAGTATTCGTTGTGTCCGTACGCCCAATCAACTCGATGATGCAATCAAAACTGGTCATCCCTGTGTTACTGAGGATGGTCTGCTCCTAACCGCATGCGATCAACTGGACGTCATTGTTGAAGCTACTGGTCTGCCGGAAGTAGGAGCACGGATGGCTTATGAAACTCTGCAGCATAACAAGCACTTGGTTATGGTCAATGTTGAAACAGATGTTACCATTGGTCCTTTATTACGCCGCCTAGCAGACAGTGCCGGTGTAGTTTACTCTTTAGTTGATGGTGATCAACCTGGCTGTACTATGAATCTAATTGATTGGGCCCAAACACTGGGCTTTGAAATTATTGCTGCCGGTCGTGGCACCATTTACTTTGCCGATGATTTTTCAGGTACACCCGACAGTGTGCCCCAGCGTTTTGGCTTTGATGAGGCTACCATTGAACGGCGCTCCATCAATCTGAAAATGTACAATTCCTTTCGCGACGGCACCAAAGCACAAGTGGAGATGACGGCTCTAGCCAATATGGCAGGTTTGCATCCCGATGTGCGTGGCATGCATGAGCCATCCGTCAATATCTGTGATATTGCCAGTATCTTCAGCCACCAGGATGATGGCGGTATCCTATCCGGTCACGGTGTCGTCGAATTAGCCAATAGCATCGCTCAGGATGGCAGCACCTGGCTTGATGATCCATTGCGTATGGGAGTTTTTTGTCGTGATTCGTAGTGACCATCCATTTACCCGCGAGGACCTGGCTACCTATGATCTACATCCTGATGCTAATCATAATAATTTCTTGCTCTATCGCCCCTACCATCTAGTGGCAGTAGAAGCCCCCATTACAATTGCCCAAGCCGCCCTGTACGGCCAACCTACCGGTACCCCTTTACCCACGCCTACAGCCGAAGTCATTACGGTTGCCAAAAGCGATCTTAAAGCCGGTCAAACTCTGGATGGAGGCGGTGGCTATACCGTTAATGGCTTATGTGAAAAAGCCGCGATTGCCCGCCAGCAAGACTTATTACCCTTAGGCTTATCTGCCGGTGCCTGCTTAAAAACGGATATTGCCAAAGGCACCGCTATAACCTATGCAATGGTCGATTTAAAAGAAGATTCATTTGTATTACAATTGCGTCGCTTACAAGACGCAACCGTATGGTAAACACACATTTTTAGCTATTTCCTCATACAAGGTTAATGCACTGATGTTAGATTGGCAGGCTGTGCGCCACGAAGTAACGGGATATCTACAGGATCTTATACGTTTTGATACGACCAATCCACCCGGTAATGAAAGCCTTGCGGCCAACTACTTAGCCACTATCCTAGAACGAGAGGGTCTAGCGCCCACAGTCCTAGAATCTGCACCAGGAAGGGGTAATGTTATAGCCCGTCTAAAAGGGGGCTCTGAACCGCCACTTTTATTATTGGGACACACCGATGTAGTAGCCTGTGAACCCGATCAATGGACCCGTCCACCGTTTAGTGGTGACCTACACGCTAACTATATCTGGGGTCGCGGCGCCTTAGATATGAAAAACATGGTAGCAGCTGAGCTTATGGTAATACTTCTGGTCAAGCGTCAGGGCATTAAACTTAATCGCGACCTTCTATACGCCGCTACTGCCGACGAAGAAGCCGGCAAAGGAGATCATGGCCCAGGATGGATCCTTGACCACCATCCCGGCATACTTGAGGCACCCTTTATTTTAACCGAAGGTGGGGGACACGATGTGAATATTTCGGGACAACGATTCTATACCTGCCAGGTTGGGCAAAAAGGTATTTGTCGCCTACATCTGCAAACCCAAGGACGCCCCGGACATGGATCAATCCCCCATCCGAATAATGCTATTTTACATTTAGCACAAGCCTTAAGCACCTTACAAGGTACTCGACTTCCAGCCCATCCATCCAGTACCTTACAAGCCTTTCTAAGTGCCATTGCCAAAACTCAACCCACAGCTCAAGCCGCATTATTAAAACAGATTTGTCATCCAACGCACGGTATAGCAGCATTAGAACAATTGCCTTTGGAAACAGAATTTAAAGCTGAATTAGACGCTCTACTACGCAATACCGCCTCAGTAACCATGCTCCAAGCCGGAACTAAAATTAACGTTATTCCGGCTACGGCATCAGCGTGGCTAGATGGTAGATTGGCACCAGGCCAAACCCAGGAAGATTTTTTAGCAGAGTTAAGACATTATATAGGCGAGGATATTACAATAACAGTAGACCAGTACAACCCTCCTTTAGAAGCCTCAACAGATTCACCGCTGTACCATACTATAGAAACGGTTATGCACGAATATGAGCCCAACGTCCCTTTAATTCCATTTCTCTCAACCGGTGGTACAGATGCCAAACATATTTGCCCGCGTCGCCCTGATACCCAGGTATATGGCTTTATGCCGTATCGCCAAGCTCCGGGTTTGGAAGAGATGCAGCTTATTCATGGTCATAACGAACGCACATCGGTAGACAACTTGCTATTTGCAACACAAATTCTATACGAAATTGTCTGCCGTTTCTGTACTAACCAAACCACCTAATGGCCTCTTCACAAATTTTGATAACTGTCTATCCATATTTATACAATTAAAGAAAAGGACGTTAATATGGCGATTTTAGTTACGGGAGGATGCGGTTACATAGGCAGTGCAACAGTCGAAGCGTTAGTCGAAAAAAAAGAGCCTCTTGTCGTCCTAGACAATCTATCACGCGGCCATCACCAGGCCATCCCATCTGACATTCCGTTTTACCAAGGTGATATAGGCAATCGCAAGTTAGTAAAACAAATAACCCATGAGCATAATATTGAAGCGTGTATACACTTTGCTGCATACGCTTATGTCGGTGAGTCCATGACTAACCCCAAACTATATTTTCAGAATAATGTAGAACAAGGAACTGCGTTAATAGATACTTTGCAGGGAAGTGGCGTAGATAAAATCGTATTCTCATCCACTTGCTCCTCCTATGGTGAGCCCCAAAAGATACCGTTAGATGAAAACCATCCGCAAAAACCAGTCAATCCATATGGTTGGAGCAAATTCATGGTCGAACGAATGCTTGAAGCGTATGACCAGGCCTATGAGATGCGATTTGTAGCACTGCGTTATTTTAACGCAGCCGGAGCAACTAAACGCTGTGGTGAAGATCATAATCCCGAATTTCATCTAATTCCAAATGTGTTGAATGTAGCTAGGAAATTAAAGCCATATATATCGGTTTTTGGCACTGAATATCCCACTCCAGATGGTACCGCTGTACGAGATTATATTCATATTGCAGATTTAGCTAGTGCGCATATACTAGCTTTAGAGCATCTACGCCAGGGAGGGCAATCTGAATCTATTAATCTTGGTAATGCCAAAGGATATTCAGTTTTCGAAGTAATTGAAGCCGCTAGGAAAATCACCGGACAGACAATAAAGATTAAATTAGAAGAGCCAAGAGAAGGTGACCCTTCTCAACTAATTGCCCAAGCCGATAAAGCGCGAAATGTACTAGTCTGGAAACCCACAATACCAGCACTAGAGCCCATTATCCAATCGGCTTGGAATTGGCACTTGGCGCATCCCAATGGATATGAACAACACTCTTAAAAAAGGTATTGGTTATTCACCTATAAAAGCATTTCTTTTATTTTGCAAACAGGACTCTAAGTTATTTTCTTGAGTATTCTTTCAAAGACCCTTCATGAATTCTTTTATTAAAAAACATATACTCCCATTCCGCTTTTAAAATACCAAGATCCATCATAAATTTAACCATTGGTAATACCACAAGTAGACTCAATTTGCCATGATATTTTATTCCCGACCAATGGCGCATAACGGTTATAGCAAGTATCCCCATCAAGCCAAGAAGCCCTAAAAAGAAACCACTTAAGCCCATCCCCAGCGTCAAGGCAATCCACAGACATAAACGAAGTAATATTAATGTCCGCAATTCACTCAGGATAATAGCCATTCCCTGTTTTCCTGAGTCATATTCCTTGTTAAGAAATTCATTGATACGGCGTCGGTAAAACCAGGTTATTATCCTTGTTAAATTGCCCCGTGGCTTATGGTAAACAATAGCGTGTGGATTAAAGTACGATCCATATTTTTCACTGACTTGTAAACCCAAAAGATAATCGTCTCCTCCCAACTTACCAAAGCTATCCTCTTTATACTGAAAGGTTTCAAACACTTTTCTTTGGTAAGCACAATTGCAACCCGATAGTAGATTGGTCTTTTCTATTTGACCGTTAGCTTTTAAAATCCTTTTTAAACCACCACCAGGGTAACCCATAATTTCTTCACATCTTCCAACCAAGCTGCCAGGTTGCCCTAAAGTTGCGCCTGCCACTCCTCCTGCATTTTTATTAACTAAGGTTTGTACCATCAAAGTCAACCAGTCTTTTTCGTGCAGACAATCATCATCTGTAAAAGCAATGATTGTCCCCTTGGCATTTTTCACACCTATATTTCGTGCATACCCCAAGCCTAGATTACGCCGCGGCAAAAAAACATAATTAACCCCTTCAATAGGATTAGGCTGGTCTCCTTCTTCAATAATAACAATTTCATACTGTTCTTTTGGATAGTCCTGTTGCTTTAAAGAGACGACGGCCTTATCCAAATCTTCACGCCGATCACGACTTATCACTACTACCGAAACAAAGGCTAATTCCTCTTTTTTACACATCACTCTTTTCCCTTATAAGGCTAAAATAACAGCCTCATACATTGACTTAAGAAAATGAAATGTCATGATAATTCTTTATAAACATCAATGGTTTGACGTGCCGCATTTTCCCAAGAAAAGCATTGGGCCCTTTTTAGTCCTTTTGCTATACATTGAAGCCGCATTTCATTATCCTCAACTAATCTTCGCAATCCCTCAGTAATTTCTTCTGTACTATAGGGATCTATAAGTATACCGGCATCCCCTACCACCTCTGGCAGAGACGAGATATTTGAGCACAAGACCGGTGCACCACAAGCCATTGCCTCCAGCACCGGCAAACCAAATCCCTCATGGATAGAAGGCATAGCCAATGCCGTAGCAGCAGAATAAATTGCCGGGAGGTCGGCATCATCGATAAAACCTGTGAAAACAATTTTATTTTTCTGACTTAAAGAATGAAATTTCTCCTGTAATTGGCGTAATCCCCAATTAATACTACCCGCAAATACCAACTGCAGTTGATCATGTTTTTGAGCTAATTGGGCAAAGGCCTCTGTTAAACGAGTAAGATTTTTATCTTCATCTGCTGCACCAACAAATAATATATAAGGTCCATTAATACCGTATTGTTGCGTCACTCTGTTTAGGCGCTCAGGATCATCTATCTGACAAAAACCCTCACCTTTTCCTTCGTAAATAACAGTTACCCGTTCAGGCCTCAGTCCAGTTAACTCGCAAAGCTCATTTTTAGTATTATTCGAAACGGCGATTATTCTATCTGCTTGCATTATTACATTATCTATACGGCGTGTAAATAATTCGACGAATTCAGGCTCTAAATATTCAGGATGTTTAAGAAAAGTTACGTCATGAACAGTAACCACTGTCCGGACATTACGAGTTTTAGGCAAGAACTCATACGGTGAATGAAAAACCTCTATTGGCCCTAATAAATTTTCTACACTAAGGATCCTCCAGTCCTCCCACAACAATTTCAACACACTTCCTGGAATAGGCCAAATATAATTTTTCACTTTAGATCTGGGATCTGTTAAAACAAAATTTTTATCTCCCTTAAAAAAAATATTATAAAAACAGCGATAGGTATTTTCTTTATCGAGAGATAATATAGCTCTTAGGAGCTGATACGAATAAACCCCCCAACCACGCCGATTCGGATAAGGTATTTTATCCGCCAGAAAACCCACATTCATAATAAATCCTTTTTACCGATAAGTTTTTTAAGCAGAGCGATATCTTCTAGCGTAAAAACCTTTAAGCCATATAATAGCATTATATAAATCAATACAGCACCAGGAACGATAAAAAAAAGAGTCCAGGATGAAAAAATGATAATGAAAGCACCCATCACAGTACAACCAATCCATGGTTTAAAAAACACCATCAGACTATGAGATATATTATAACTTCTCTCTAAGTAAATCCAACAAAGAACACCTACCAATAACTCAGTAAATACCGTAGTGGCAGCAGCTCCTAAAAAGCCATATTGTGGAATTATTAATAAATTAAGCCCGACATTAACTACCATGCCAATACCTATAATACATGAAAGTTTTCTCTGTGCCCCTATTACGATAAGAGCGTTACCCATAAAACCATTGATAAACATTAGAAAAAATGCACCCATTAATATTTGTAGACCTGCGGCCGAATCTATATACCTCGCACCATAAATAAGCTCGATCATACGAGATGCCAACAGTACAATTCCTGTAGCGATAGGCAAGGCACCAACCACTAGATATTTTATAGAATTTTTATAGATATTGAGAAAAACTTTATGGTTTCTGGCATATAATTTTGCTAGCGCAGGAAAAGTTGCCTGATGATAGGAAATTCCAAGAAAAAGGAATGCAAAAGCTAAATTGTAGACAGCTGTATATTTTCCTACCTGTACATCATTTTTCATATAAGAAAGCATAACGGTATCAATTTTATAATAGATAATTACAAAAACAGAAGTAAGGGCTAAGGGGAATGCTTCACGTATAAAGCTCCAACAAAGATCTAAATCGAATTTCCTCGTGGGAAGAACTCCCAATAGACCAGTACAGAAATAGATCTGCAGTCCCAACTCTATAAAACTGGCAAGAACGATTAAATAATAAATTCCTACTAAACCATATCCATACGGTAACAGGACAAAACAGAGTACACTGCATATCAGCTGTCTGATAAACTTAGGTAAAACAGCATATATCATCCGCTCATAGGCTCTTGGCACTGTTGCAAATAAAACAGAAAAGCTATTTAGGATTAAAGCAACTGCAGCTAATTGAACGGCTTTGACTATATCAGTCTGGCCAGTTTTTGACCAAAGTACCGACCACCAAATTATAACAAAGGTCAAAGCTGAAGAAAAAAACATAGGAACCAAAGAGACCGTCAAAATTTTAGAGCCTATTTCTGGCTTCTTAGCTATTTCTCTGGTGCAAAGCCCCGCTAACCCTAAATTTATGAAGGCGCCGAATAGTATTACATAAGAAGAAACAAATCCATATTGCCCAAATTCTTCTTGACTTAGATAGCGTACAATGACAATGACAAAGAAAAAATTGATACATTTTTCAAGGATCTGGATAAAACTAAGAATAGTGGTATTGGTAATAATCTTAGAAAGATGGCCGTATCTATTAGGAACATGTTCCATAATTGAGCGTTTCCTAAAATGCTTAAAGTTTGCGTATATTTAGAAAAAAATACGCTCAACTATGTACTAGAATTCGTAGGTTTTATTATAGGTTGATCATTGGATTTGAAAGACATAATAGGAAATTATAGAACAAACTTGATATTGTAAGTATCTATCATACCCCTCTAACTATATCATATCAAAATAGATTATAGATTACAAATCTTGATTCTATCTTTCCATAAATAAATACATATTATATGATATGGGGTAATCTATAATTTTTCCTTTTGGTTTGTTATCACATCTATAACATCTAATCCTTTAATCAAGTCAAGCCTTGACTCTCCAGCTAAGTATGAATAAGAATAATCTTTATTACGACCCTCTCTAAATTTACTCTCTTTAAACGCTTCATGAATGGACACTTCTTTTACTTTTTCATTCAATAATTCTCGTTTTACGAAATAGGCATTATTTCCGGCTAAGTTACACCCAATTAGTGCATAACCTTTCTTTACTGCCATATAATTGAGAGCTGACAATGAAGCTCCAAAATATAAATTCGAGTAATGAGCATTTGTTCTGGAAAATGTCTTATCATATGGAATCGTTATCGATCGATCTTTACCAAAAACGCTGTTATATTCCATAATTAATATAGATGGGTTCAACTTTGAAAAATCAATTTCAGACAAAATATGGTAATCATTCCCGTCTATATCAATATGCAATAGGCCGATATTTTCAAAACCTGTATTGGCAAGTAATTCATTTATATTTTCTTTATCAATAAAAGCAGCTTTACTTTTCAATAAATATCGCCAATACCATCTCTGATTTTGCAAATGTTTCATCGCTTCTTCCGAAGCATCCATGACAAAACCATGCCAATTATTATTCATCATTAAAAACCTGGTATTTGATTCAAGGTAATTTTCAACACCAAACTCTACAAATATTTCATATTCTATTTTTATATTTTTTATCAGAAATTGAATAATTCCGTCATCACCATATTGACTAAATATTTTAAATTCATAATCATTTATTTTTCTAGCGTTCATTAAATATTGTTGATTAGAAAGCATCGTTCCTAATGCCAATAATTCTATTTCATGCTTACTATGATCATATATTTGGGTTAAATCTTCTGTTACCGTAGCTATTTTTCTTATTGTTTTTCTTATTGCTTTTTTTATCATAAATTTTGTCCTTCTTATCTACTTCCTAATCAAAGCGCAATGTAACTCACTAATTGTTGCCCATAAGGCTATAATGACAAGTCGACTAACTGAGTTTACATTAATTGTCTTTAAAGCTAATCCCTATATAAGATCTGAATCTCTCAAAATTATTGCTCCCGATTTTTCATTCTTTACGACATATCAGGCTATTTTAGTAAAAACCTAGCACGCCATCGTCCTTTCCCCAAGTTCAAGCTCTAATCTTTTCATAAACATGGATCAGTCGCAGTTGATATAAAACATTACTCATCGCCTCCCATTGGAAAAAATCTTAATAATGTTCCAACCGGTACAGCTTTAAGATAGCTCTTCCCTGCCTTTTTAAAATAGAAACGTTTTCCATTTTCCACCGACTCTACCCAGTAACATTCCCAGCGCTGGGCACCAAGTTCGTTAAGTTTTCTTTGTATATGCAATGGGTCCAGATCTTTTATATCTTCAACCCGATATTCCCAGGAACCCATCTTACGAATATCTTGCTTAGCCCATTGGGCAACATCTTGAGGCACCTCTTCACCATTCGCCTTGGCACGTTCATAAAGATCCTTAATAAGGTCCATCGTTTCACTAGAATCTCCATAAACCAGTTCGACTCCATGTTCTTTGCCCTTATAGTAAAGCTCTTTTGTTTTTTCCCAGTAGGAATCCCCGGTCGAATCAGCTTTTACCACTTGTACTCCGACGCCACCACAAACAGCAACCAAGCAATATAGAAGTAGCACAAAAAACTTTATCATTTTCTTCTTACCTATCTGCAATTTTCTATTAAAAAAGATACCTCGACACTTTTATTATTGAGCCGATCTCCTTAGATCAAACTAGCGCTGACCTTACAAAAACAATATCTTAACTCGCCGATCAATATATAAAAGTTTATATTGCAACAATCGGACCATTAAAATCATAATTGCTTTATCTTGTTTCAAGCCATTATTTATTAATGACTGTTTATAATTTGCTAACTTCTAGCCTGACATGCAATTAATAAATTACGCCCTTTGCATCGTAAAAATAGCCAATCTATCCTATGTTGATCGCACTTTTAGTTTTTTGTTAAATCCTATATGAGAGTCTTTCCAGGAGGAGCAGTAGATGAGTAATTTTTGGCTTGAAGACGGACACACAATGCTTTTTATTGGAGATAGTATTACCGATTGTGGTCGCCGGGGAGACGCAGCACCGTTAGGCAACGGCTATGTGCGATGTTTTACCGAATTGGTTACAGCACATTTTCCAGAACGTCATATTGACTATATCAATACTGGCATTGGTGGCAACCGTATTACTGATTTAAAGGGTCGTTGGCAAGAAGATGTACTAGCCCATAAACCCGATCGCCTATCCATTAAAATTGGCATTAACGATTTGCATTCCCATCTACGCGGTGACGCAGGTAGCGTCAGTCCTGAACTATTTGCCGAAATCTATCAGGAATTGCTTGAACTTACTGCAGCTGAATTGGGATGCCCTATTGTATTGATTACCCCATTTTATATTTCTACAGATCACGGTGGACAAAACCCTCAGTCACAAGTATTGGACCTCCTACCACGTTATATCGAAACGGTAGAAGTTATGAGCCAGGCCCACAATACTCGACTGCTTAAATTGCAGGACCTCTTTCAACAACACCTTACGTATCGTACTGCTGATGTATTCTGTCCTGAACCAGTCCATCCCAATCACACCGGTCACACCATCATGGCCCAAGCTTTGTTGGACAATCTTAGTGCTTAAATACTTCTTAGCCGCCCTAATAATAGGTGGCTAAGAAGTAGTAGCATTAGGAGACAATAAAAACCTTAATACGCCGCTTGAATGCGCTTAAACCACCCACTGAGCGGGTCATTTAAATCTGTCATATAAGCATCCATACGTTCCAGCAAATCCCTCCGTACCAAATCGTAGTCAGATTGGCCATACACATTATTTAGTTGATACGGATCGGCTACTAAATCATAAAGTTCACCTTGATCACCCGAATTAAAGGTAAATTGGTGTGTTTTTGTCCGTACCATACGCTGATTAGCAACAGTAAAATGACGATCAAAAACACAGTATACCTCCTCACGCTTAGAAGCCATATGCTCCCCTAAAATTGCTGGCAAAAAAGACTGGCCATCCAAGTCCTCAGGTATAGCGGCACCGGCCATATCCAAAATAGCTGAGGTAATCTCATGCAGATAGACGAAATCATCGTTGGCACTGCCCGGTGTTTGACACTGCGGATGTTGTATCACCAAGGGAATACGATAGATTTCATCATACATAAATTCTCCCTTTTCAATAAGCTTATGAGCCCCCATACAATCGCCATGATCAGCGGTATAAATAACCACCGTATTATCAGCAATACCCAGTTTTTCTAAATGTGCCATAACTCGGCCAACCTGATCATCAATTAAGCTGCAGTGGCCAAAATAACGCGCCCCAATCTCTTGAAAACCACGCCAACCATAATCCCCTAGACCCCATAATTTTTCAATTAATTGCTGTCTATATGGCTTATTTTCAAAGGTCTCACAATAAGCGGGATGTTCCGGAATATCATCAGGATTATACATCGAAAAATAGGGCTCCGGCACCAGCGAAGGACTATGTGGACCCCAAAAATTAGCCCATAAGAAAAAAGGCTCGTCTTCCTGATGTAAGGTATCTATAACACCTATTGCTTCTTCAGCCACAAAATACTCTATACATGATTCTACCGGTCCTTCATGCAAAGCAAACATTTCTTGCGCTTGATTTGACGGATTAGTACCCACATAGCGCTGGCTAACTTTTGGTCGACCAAAACCATTTTCATCAAGATATTCTTCATAGGGATTGCCCGTTTTAGGTTTGGCTCCAAACTGTAAACCCGGTAAGACACCTGACCCCGGAAAAGCATATCCTAAAAAATCTTTGCCAACAAAGCCCATTGTACTAGGGCCCCGTTCCTCATCAACATGCCACTTTCCGGCATATCCACACTGATATCCCGCATCAGCTAAATAATGGTTAATTCCCTGTACTCCCTCTTTAATGGTCATCCCATTCCCTGTAACACCATGTTTATGTGGATAAAGACCTGTATAAAAAGAAGCACGTGCAGGTGAACAGATTGCAGTTGGAGTAAAAGCGGCATCAAAACGCACGCCGTTCGCTGCTAGCTGGTCAATGTGTGGAGTTTTACATACCGCATTTAGCCCATACGCACTAACGGTATCAAGGCGTTGTTGGTCGCTCATCAAAACAACAACATTAGGGCGTTTTTCAGCCATATAAATCACTCACTTTAATAAAAGTTATAGATCGCTAAGGATAATAAAAAACGCCTGCAATGACGTCATCAAGCAAGTAGAAGGCAATGATTCGACTAGGTAATATGATTCTTTTACGGTCGCTCTAAGACCCGGTTTCAACGACTTTAAAATATCTACCTAAACGCTGTACCTACTAATAATCATAATTAATTCAAACTATCGCGCTGCAAATCTAGCCATGCCAATTCCGCTGCTGACAACTCAATGGTCAAGGCTTCCATATTAGCCTCAAACTCCTCTGCTTTTTCACAACCAATCAGAGCATGAACATTGAGTGATTGACGCAGTATAAATGCTAACGCTACTTGTGGTACCGTCTTGCCTTTTTGTGCTGCCAATGCGGCAACCCGATCTAAACGTTGAAAATTCTGCTCATAGCAATAAGCTTGCACACATGAACCATCTAGGTCATCCTTGATCGAGGCAAAATTATCACGCGTAATCCGCCCCGAAAAAAAGCCCCGTGCTAAACTGGACCAAGTAAAAAGCGGCATATTATTTGCAGCATACCATGCTCGCTTTTTCTCATTCTCTGGTCCACTAATCGTAATGCAATCCTTCCAGGGTTCTTCAACTTGCTCGGCCAAGCTATAATTAGGGCTACTCGCCACAAAAGGTACCAAGCCATGCTTATGAGCATATTCATTGGCTGCTTCGATACGGTCAGGTTGCCAGTTTGACCCACCAAAAGCATGGATACGTCCCGCCACCATATGCTCATTAAGGATATCTACAATAGGCCCAACCGGTACGGTCGGATCATCGCGATGTAACAAATGAATATCAACATAGTCTGTCCGCAGACGCGCCAGTGAATCAAACATATCCGAGGTAATATCAAACGGCGTGACCCGATTACGATCCCGATTCAAATGAGCACTTTTCGAAATAATTACTACCTCGTCACGATTACCCCGTTCTTCTAGCCATTGTCCCAATACCCGCTCGCACTGCCCCCCACCATAGCCATGCGCGGTATCAAAGGTATTGCATCCCAGTGCAAAAACTGCGTCTAGAAGTTCAAATCCTCCCGCTATATCCTCTTCATTCAACATAATTGTCCCTTGCACTAAGCGGGACACTTTTTTACTAACGCCTTGCACCTGTCCATATTCCATACTTATTTTCCTCCTAAAAGTTCCTACATCAAATAATCTTTACTCGCTCGGGTACTGTAAGCCCCACTGAGCCCGAATAGTATCCAAAATATGCATAATTTCTATTGTTTCATCTAAGGGCATCACTTCACTTTCCACCTGCCCCTGACGCAAACACGCACCCACTTCTGCAGCCTCATAATTATAACCATTGCCGATCAACGGCAATACTTCTATCTCTTCACGATCCCCCGCACGTAAAGTAATCTTTTCACTTTTCCAAAACGACGGTTCAATGCAGATCATCCCTTCTGTGCCCAAAATCCTTGCTTCATGTGCCGTTGTTGTGCGTACAGCAGTACTAAGTACCGCCAAAGCTCCATCTTCATAGCCCATTACTATACCCGCCTGCTCATCCACACCGGTCTCGCCAATATGAGCCAAGGCCTTTATCTGTGTAGGCCTAGCCCCCAATAACATCGATGCAAATGATACAGTATAAACGCCTATATCAAGCAATGCTCCACCACCCAATTCCAGATTAAACAACCGTCCCTGTGGATTCAATCCAGCACGAAATCCAAAATCTGCCTGTATCATCCGCACGGCACCAATGGCGCCAGTAGCTATCCACTGGCGCACCTTTGCCATAGCGGGTAAAAAACGAGTCCACATCGCTTCCATCAAAAAGATATTACGTGTCCGTGCTAATTGGACCACAGCCTCTGCCTCTGTGGCATTTATGGTAAATGGCTTTTCGCACAAAACCGCTTTACCCGCTTCCAAACATAGAATCGTGTGTTCTTTGTGAAACGGATGTGGCGTTGCCACATAAATCGCATCTATTTCCGCATCCTGCACCAACTCTTCGTATGAACTATGCACCCGCGGCACCGCAAAGCGTGCGGCAAAAGCCGCCGCTCGCTCTGGCGTCCGTGACCCTATAGCTGCTAACTGTGCATCCGGCAACGCTTCAAGCCCTTCAGCAAATTTACCTGCAATCGAACCGGGTCCCAAGATACCCCAGCGAATCGGCGTACTCATTATTGCTCCTCATAAGTTTACTTATTGAATTCAGCCAAAAAAAACAGCCGCTAGAACAAACTTAAGCCCTGTTCAAAAAAATTTACCTGACAATTGATTATATATTATTTTAGACCGCATCGGCAATATCTTTGATCAAGAAAATCCATCCTCCGTTTTAGCACCAAAAAGTTGAAGATAAACGGTCTCCCAACGCAACGGCATATCTACCCGATTTATCAGTGGTCTAAAACCTAAATTAAGGTATAATTTTATGGCTGCTAGACGCCAATCATCGGTCGCTAAGCTGACCACTTGGTACTGCTGCTCCCCTAAATAGAGAAGCACGGCAGCACACACCGCATGACCTAATTTCCGATTACGGTGATCCGGGTGGCAAACTACATAATCTAGCGCACCTTCCATTGGCTCTACCCGTCGATGCGATGCAAAGGTTGCCGCAACCGGCTCGCCGTTATAGCTAATCACATAGGACCCTTTGATGCGTTCTCGTTCCTGCATATATGTGGTAAATTTATCTTCGTTCCATCCCTCAAAACCAGCAGCAGCCAACAGCTTAATCCACCCGACCGCATCCCCAACACGATAAGTGCGCAACTGATACCCTGCCGGCAAAACCACCGCTTGCAAAGCTTGAATCTGTTCAATTCCAATACTCATACTTAATTGCTTAGATGCCAGTTCACTAGTCATTGACATATTCTCCTGAGCTGTATGTTATCAATACATCATGATGAATTAGTTACAATGATTATGCATTAACCAACAGCCATTGCTTATATAACCTCAACTTTGGGCAACGAAAGAATGTGCATTTTGAAAAAGCTTAAACCAAGGTGCCATTTCATCCTGCCAGCTAGCCGGTCGCCACGAAAGTTGAACATTGCGAAATACGCGTTCTGGATGGGGCATCATAATGGTAACACGGCCATCGCTACTAGACAAAGCCGTGATGCCCCGAGGTGAACCGTTAGGATTAAGTGGGTAGCGTTCTGTTACTTGCCCATAATTATCAACATAGCGTAAACAAACCTGCTTACCTTGCTCTATACTTTCCTGATGAGCCACATCGTTAAATTCTGCTCGCCCCTCACCATGTGCTACCGCTATACCTAAGCGCGCTCCAGCCATCCCTTGCAATAGTACCGATCGACTGTCTAAAACTTCTACGGTTGCATAGCGTGCTTCAAATTGCTCCGAACGATTACGAGCAAAGTGAGGCCAAGCCGCCGCACCTGGAATCAGGTCTTTGAGTTGAGCTAACATCTGACATCCATTGCACACCCCCAACCCAAAGGTTCCAGAACGTTCAAAAAAGGCAGTAAACATATGAGCTAATTCTTCATTGAACAAAATAGAACGAGCCCATCCTACTCCCGCTCCTAACACATCACCATATGAAAAACCACCGCACGCAACTAGGCCCTGAAAATCAGCCAGATCAGCTCGTTTCCCTAATAAATCTGTCATATTTACATCAAATGTATCAAAACCAGCCAGATCAAATGCCGCTGCCATTTCTACCTGACCATTAATCCCCTGCTCACGCAATATCGCAACTTTGGGTCTTTGCCTCTGAATATTAGGCTTTGTTAGTGTAAATGGCACTACAAAACTTAGGCCTGGATCATTACAATCCGTCAGGTTATCAAATTCTTCGTCAGCACAAATAGGATTGTCACGCTGGGCCTGCATTCGATAGGTGAGTTCTGACCAATTTTGTAATAAATTCCATATATTGCCGTTGAAAAGTTCTTGGCCTTGAGCAAAAATCTTCAGGGTAGGACTGGTATTAGGTTCACCCAATGCATGACTTACCGACGTCAACCCATATTCTTCTAAAATAGCCCATACAGCCGCTTCATCTTGTCCTCCATATTGCAAGACAGCACCAATTTCTTCATTAAAAAGCACCGCTAGCGGATCCTCACCTAAAGCCGTAATATCAGCATCCATCCCCAAGCGCCCTCCAAAACTCATCTCTGCCAAAGTAACAAAAAGGCCACCGTCTGAACGATCGTGATATGCCATTAAGAGGCCACGCGCATTTAAAGTTTGAATGGCATCATAAAAATTTCGTAGATCTTGTGGGCTTATATCCGGCCCAACTGCACCAATCTGATTATACACTTGAGCCAAACTTGAACCACCCAAACGATTAGCACCATGCCCCAGATCTATTAATAATAGGCGTGAATCATTTCCGGGTTTCAAATCAGGAGTCAGTGTTTTAGTAACCTGGTCGACTGGAGCAAAGGCCGAAATAACTAGACTTAACGGTGCCACAATCTTATGATCCAGCCCTTTACTATCCTGCCATACCGTACGCATAGATAAACTATCCTTACCAACCGGTATTGATACGCCTAAAGCAGGACAAAATTCCAATCCTACAGCCTGTACTGTATCAAAAAGATTCGCGTCTTCGCCGTCTTCGCCACAAGCACACATCCAATTGGCTGATAATTTAATATTACCGATTGCGCCAATGGATGCTGCTGCGATATTACTTACGGCTTCAGCAATAGCCATGCGCCCGGACGCGGGTGCATCAATTAATGCTAATGGAGGCCGTTCTCCCATAGCCATAGCTGAACCCGTATGATTTTTAAAGCCGGTTACGGTTACCGCTACATCAGCAATAGGTGTTTGATATGGTCCAACCATTTGATCACGAGCGACCAAACCAGTAACCGTGCGATCAGCAATAGTAATCAAAAAAGTCTTGTTAGCCACAGCCGGAAAACGTAAAATACGCGCCGCCGCATCCTTTAAATCTATCCCTGTAAAATCTAGTAGTTGATCCGACCCCATTAGACGTTCCACGCGGCGTTCCAAGCGCGGTGGCTTGCCTAAAATAACATCTAGTTCAAGCTTTTCTATCGGATCTTCTCCTAATAAGGAATCTCGCAAGCTTAGCGTTCCATCCCCTGTAATGTGTCCAATGACGGCAAGTGGACAACGTTCTCGTTTTCCTAAGGCACGAAAACGCTCCATCTGAGCTTGGGCTACTATCAGCACATAACGTTCCTGTGCTTCATTACACCAAATTTGCATAGGACTCATACCTAGGTCAGCATTATCAATAGCCCGTAAGTCAAAGACTGCACCAACCGCTTCCACCAATTCTGGGCACCCATTAGACAAGCCTCCAGCACCAATATCGTGGATGCTGAGAATGGGATTCTCAAGCCCCAAGGCAATACAACGGCTAATCAGTTCCTGACAGCGTCGTTCCATTTCAGGGTTATCACGCTGCACCGAGGCAAAATCCAAATCTTCTTGATTACTACCCGTATCCATACTTGATGCTGCCCCCCCTCCCAAACCGATGAGCAGTGCCGGACCACCAATCTGAACCACATAATCACCAGGCTCAGGATTTTTCTTTTCAACATGTTCAGCATCAATCAACCCCACTCCACCGGCTACCATAATCGGTTTATGATAACCACGATAGCGCCCTGCCACCGACTCTTCCATGGTGCGAAATACACCCAAAATATTCGGTCGGCCAAATTCATTACCAAATGCCGCTCCACCAAGAGGACCTTCAGTCATAATTTCCAAGGGCGTGGCCAAACGCTGAGGAAATTCGGCATGCACCTTTTCCCAAGGCTGTTGCCAATCAGGCAAGCGTAAATGAGAAGTGAAAAAAGCGCATAAACCAGCCTGCGGCTGTCCACCTACCCCCGTTGCTCCCTCATCACGAATCTCCCCACCAACACCAGTAGAGGCGCCAGCATAAGGAGAAATAGCCGTAGGATGATTGTGTGTTTCTACTTTGATAACAATATGCGTTTGCCGT
>JACLAC010026428.1_pt1 | contig 31881 bp, 19 predicted proteins | sample 8027881 | NCBI WGS metagenome assembly JACLAC01 (sample SAMN15725517, study PRJNA655200) | protist metagenome | isolation source: fluorescence activated cell sorting (FACS) single amplified genomes of... | place: Spain: Blaines Bay Microbial Observatory, Mediterranean Sea | collected 2016-01-19 | reverse complement strand
GCAATTGATTTCTTTCATCAAAACTTGACCGAACCACGTATCGGTGGCCATGCTATGTCTTACCTGAAAAAAAGGGGAATATCAGAAAATACAATCAACGACTTCCAATTTGGTTTTTGGCTACACTGAGAATCTCTACTTTCATTCCGAGACTTTCGGCAATTTTTATGGCATTGCTACTACCGGGCACGCCCATTTGTAATCGATAGGTTGGGTTTAGAGTTTGTAAATCAAACTCCATTGAAGCATTGGCCATATCTGGGTGATCATGAGCAAAAACCTTCAATGCATTATAATGTGTCGTAAGTATCGTTTTCGATCCAATTTTTGAGAAGTGATCAATAATAGCAATCCCTAATGCCGTTCCTTCTGTAGGATCAGTGCCTGCCCCAATTTCATCCAGCAAGACTAACGTGTTTTGGTTGGCCTTTTCCTGCATTGCAATAATCTTAGTCATGTGCGATGAAAATGTACTTAGATTCTGGTCAATACTTTGCTCATCACCAATATCAGCAAACACATGCTCAAATATTGGCAATTCACTACCTTTTTCAGCGGGGATATGTAATCCAGACTGAGCCATCAATGATAAAAGACCAACGGTCTTCAAAACTACTGTTTTCCCACCAGTGTTTGGTCCAGTAATCAAAATTGTGTTGAATTGGCCCCCCAGATGTACACTCGTTGGTACAATTTCATGAGGAGATCTTTCATTCGAATTTTCATGCAAGTTGATTTCTAATAGAGGATGCCTCGCTGCAGTTAATTCTAAATAGCCAATATCAACTGAAAAGTTTTCTAAAACAGAATCGTTTCTTTCTTGAAACGGAGTAGATTTTTCTAATAAATTGTGTTCCGCAAAAGCTACATCAACTTGGCTAATGATTTCTCTGGCTAATTCTTCATCATTAGGCTCAACATAAATCCTAATTTGTGAGCCATGATCTGGCCGACAGACGATTTCGTTCCTCGACAAAAGAGTTTTAATTAATTCGACCTTCCAGTTATCATCTGTACGATGAATTTCAACCCAATTCTCTTGCCAATGGTTATTCTTACTTTTCAGAAAAAAAGGTAAAATCACTTGTGATAAAGTTAAAGTAAAGGGAGAAAGACCAAAGTCTTTCTCCCTTTATTCGTTGTACCGATAATAGTGTTAAGGTAATTTATTTTAGAATAACCATCTTCCGAGTTTCACTGAATTGACCAGCATCAATACGATAGAAATAGACTCCACTAGCTACATCTTCACCTTTCGCATTTTTGCCGTCCCAGTATGCCGCTTTGTCAGCTGAAATGTGTCTTCCCGATTCTTGGAGACCGAGGTCTAAAATTTTTACCATTTGCCCAAGTGAATCAAAAATCTGGATTTTTACATCAGCTGAATCCTTCAATGTGAATGGAATCCAAGTTTCAGGATTAAACGGGTTAGGATAATTCTGGAATAAGGCTGATGCCACAATCAACTCAGGGTTGGTAACCTCTAAGAGGTAATTACTACTAGAACGATGACGTGTTAGATCATCATCACTATTAACCAACTGTCCATTGGTCCACTCAAGTGTAAATGAACCAATTTGTAGAGGGGTCAGAGACAGAATCACTCCCTGCTTCATTGGTTCCGAATTTGCTTGAGCAATCATCAACTTTTTTAAGTCTTTACCACTAGTACCAATCTTATTAATCAGGAATCCGTCTTGGTCGTTTTCATCAACCTCCACCAACAATTGTGTAGAGTTGTAAGTCAAATCAAACCCATATCCAATTACGTCTTCGTCGATAGAAATAGCAATCTTCACTGTCTGACCAAATTCTATTCTAGATGGTAAATACGAGAAGCCAATAAGATCTTCCAAGACACCAGGAGTTGAATCTACTAAAGGCGCAGCTGCAGGTTCTTCACCTTCTACTGGTGCTTCACCTTCTACTGGTGCTTCACCTTCTGCTGGTGCTTCACCTTCTGCTGGAACCTCGGCTACTTCTCCGGCTTGGTAGTCCCCATCATCACCATAGGCCACACCAGCAGGACCAAGTGGAGCCATAGTAACAGAACCGAAGTTCTTAGCAATGAATTTGAAATCGTCAATATCAACTTGACCATTTCCATCAATATCAGCCGTGGCATCAGCAGTTCGGTAGAACTTAGCGAAAGCAATTACATCATTCAGATCAATTTTGTTATCTTCTTTGCCAGCTTCACCTGCGTAAAGCTCACTTTCGAATTCACCAACACCATCGAACTTCGCATCACCATTTAAATCTCGGAATCCATATATACGGACCCCTGAAATAAACTGGCCAGGGCGGATTTCAATCGGTTTACTAACGACAATATCTCGACCGCCGATCTTTTCTGGTTGTCCATTTTGCCCTCTTAAGTGATGGCTGGTTTTTGCAGTCAAGAAGAATCTACCACTTGGTAGGTCTGTCAGAGTGAACTGTCCGTCAGCATTAGTTACTAACTGAATTCCCGGTGCAATAGGGTCGGTGTCAATACCTGCGGCGGGAGAATCAGGTACTGGATATCCTGGATAGTGTCCCATACTACCAGGCTTTCGTAACTCAATTGTCACAGTATCACTGTGATCGGCTTTACGTCCTTGCAATCGAACTATGCCTGACAAGCTAGTGGATTCCTTTTTGACAGTCTCAATCAAAACAGTGGATGGGCCATGCGGAATGTGTTTTTCCCCTTCAGCATCTATTACCACTGTCTGACTTCCTTCGGCAAAAGAGAAATTGATATTAGCATTGCCAACAGCAATTGTCTTGAATGTAGCAAATAAAAATGGCTGATTGGCAGAAAAGGCCTCAGCAGCCTGACCTGTTGAAATAGCCGAGAAGCTCAGCTCGCCAGCAGCTATACTGTCATTGGCATTGACTGTTGGACTCCAATCTCCTATTTCAACACCGGTCTTAATTTCTCTATCGATGCGGAAGAAAACGCCTTTCCCTAACTTGACTGGTGTTCCATCAGAGCTTAAAAACGGTGGGTCAACAGTTAAAGCTTTAGCCGCCTTGTCAAAGTTTTTGATTATGCTACGCGAACCACGTCCTTTTCCACTAGTTATGATCACCGAAAAACCGTCATAGTCGATGTTTTCTAAATCACTAGAAATGAGTACACCAGAACTCGGGGAGTCTTTTGTCGTGTAACCAGTCTTTACAAGCACATTAAATGGTGCAGTTGGGTCGGCGATTTCTAAAGTGGTTGCATCATAGGTAAGATAAACTTCAACACCAGCGATTGGTTGACCATTAGTATCAAGTTTGACACCAACGTCAAAGTAATCTCCTAAGCCACGACGGTCCTTGGGGAATTCGATGTCGACTTCATGATTGGTGATTGTAATCGCACCTACACTACGTGCAAAAATTTCTAAGGAATCAATACGGAATCGACCATCTATTCCTGCCTTAGCAATAGTGTTTCCATCAGTATCTTCCACAGGATAGTATAAACTACCACCTTCTGGATCGAAGGGGTGATCTAGGGTCAGAGTACCAGTACCAGAATCATATCCTAAGATAGTTCGGCTTTGGCCAGCAAAGTCGCCTGCAGTCATAATCACTCTAGCTCCCAGATATAGATCAGCCTCATCCGTCAAATCTGGATCAACAATCTTGGTGGGGGTACCTTCTGTCAAACTACCATTTTTCGAACCCAAGTTTGCTGTTCCCGTTAGCATTGGGTTTACATGACGGCTGATACCACTATTATAGATGTTATTCACACCACGGCCAGGATGGTAAGGAGTACTAATTTCTACACCATTTTCATCGATTGCCTCCGAACGATCAACAAGGTTACTTCCGGCTGCTGAATCCATTACAGCATACACATAGTAAGTACCGTCCGGAACAACTATTTTGTATCCGGTAACCGTTTCCGGTTTAACCTCAGCTGCGGCTGGGGGGGTAAACGTCAGTGTACTCGTCTGTGGATTATAGCCAACAATCTTGTGAGCTGAAGTTATTGTTCCAGAAGTAAAAACTAGCCGTCTATTAGTGTAATAACCTTTTTCCTTGGGTGGCAAATTACTATCAGTTAGGTTAGTTGATGATCCTTCACCGGTAGGGCGTCCCATTTGAATCACCAGATCATCCCAAATGGCACTATTCTGTCCGGCCATTAAGCCGTCAGAGGTTTGATTCAACGGGAGATCTCGAGCAATAATCCCTGTGGCTGCAGACTCGTTCTCAAGACTAAGCTCTAGTTCACTTAAAGAAAGTGTTTTCTTAGAACTAAAATAGAGATCAACATTCACATCTATCAATGGATCAGTCCAAGATTCCATCCACTCAACCATATATTGGGAAGAAGCTTCATCAACTCCAGAAGGTTGAGTCACGAGAATAGAAGACTGCCTTTCCGGAATTAAGCCACCAGACTGGTACCCGGCTTCTGGTTGTTGATCACCATCAGCATCAATCAAGGCATAAATGTAATAAGTTTGACTATCGTAAATTGGGGCACCTGAACGACCTACCAAGTGAAAGAGATAACGGTCTCCATCACCATCCTTATCTTCTGCAAGTGGGTTATTATTAATTTTGGTGAAAGACGTCGCAACATCGAAACTTTGTTGCAGTGTGAGCTCTCCTCCAACACCATTTTGACCTCTCAAATCAACATTACTATAGTATAGATCCACCAAAGCCGATTGATCATTATCTACATCAGTCCACATGATTGTGTAATAAGGATTTGGAGTTCTCGTAATTGAGACTGGAATCGGGTCATCAATCCGAATCGAGCTCCTGTGAGAAATTGTCACCGTATTAGCGCTTCGTTTGGAAACCGAGTCGCCATCAGCATCTTCCAAAACCACCCAAACGACGTATTCACCTTCAGCTAAACTAGCTACGACTTCGGGTGCATAATAATCCCATTCTCTAAACCCGTACTGCTGATCAAGATTTAGGCCTGTTAGTTGACTGGTTGGAACAGTAACACCATCAGGATCTAATGCTACAGCCTCTATAGCATTGGCTCGGAGTAATTCAGCGTCTGAGAAATTAGTTGGAGATGCATCGACTGCTGATTTTAAGGCATAGAAAATACCAACTTTTGATGTTTTGGTGTCATCCCAGTCTCCTCCTTTCCAAGAAACACTAATCGACTCTGGCCCTTCTGCTGGCCCTGAATTAACTTTGCTAGTAACCTTAACTTCTGTGGGGTAAAAGAAGGGGTTATGCTTGACCTTAATTTGTCCTTCGGCTGTCACTAATTTGCTATATTTGGTATCGTCGTTTATATCTTCCGCAACAGCATAGACGTAGTAATCACCTTCAGGAACAGCTAGAGAATTAGAAATGCCAAATCCGGAAGTCAGATTCCAACTGACCTGATCTGGGCCTGCGGGGTCTAGATCAGATGCAATAACCACGGCACGTGTCAGATCATTGGTACTGGATTCTGCTGTTGAGGCAGATCGAATCTCAGCTACACTTTTGAACGACTGCTGCGACACATAAATATCCATTGTACCAACACTCGCATTCCAGTCTGACCAGTTGATTAAGTAGTTTTTATGGTCAATGACATCCGTATTACTCGCAGTGTCAACTTCTGTTTTAATGCCAGCTGGTAAGTCTTTAAAATGGACATTTTTTAGCTTTACTCCCTTACTAACCGAATAGGATGCCTTAGAAGATTCGTAGTAAATCCCATAAATGTAATATGCTGCACCATCATTTGTAGCTAAACCTGAGGTGTCCCAAACATACGAACCATCAGTTCCATCCTTAGCTGAGGAGACTTTTGTAATTAGAGTAGTTTGATCGTTTACTGCTGACAAGTTTTGTAAGCTAGGTAAGCCATTAGCATAACGCAATTCGACCGTAGCATTAGCATTTCCATCGTCCGTCCAATCAACTCTGAAGGAGGTATAAGCAACATCGCTACCCGAGGTTGGTTGATCGTTTCCACCTGGCAGAAAAACAATTTTACTGATGTTCACAGTGTGATCAGAAACAATTATATAACTGTTTGCGTCGGCTCCGAGTGGGTCTAAATACACGTAATATCGGCCCATAGCCACTTCACTTAGTGCTTGCGGGTCAGTTTCGTCCCACTTAGCTAAAGAGCTGTTACCATCTAGGTTTTGGGCAAATACATAAACGCCATCTTTAGTACTACCACTTTCAAATAAATCTGTAGATTCATTCAGATCGGATTTACTAGTAGCATAGAAGTTATAAAGCTGACTATCTTTTTTGTTATCTGTCGAAATTGGCTTTGTAGAAAAATCTGTAATAGCTGACGATCCTTGATCAACAGGGGTAGCAAATTTTTCATCAGGCCACCCCACATTTCCGGTCGCATTCACTACACTATCGCTAAAACCAAATTCAACACTCCCAGTACTAACTGAATCATAGATCATGCCACGAATAGCAGCCCATTCCCAGTCAAGCCTACCATGGTTCTCCATCGTCAATTGTTGATTAATGCTTTGTGCAGAGACAAGCAACCTGTTGCTTCTATCAGTACCATCATTGCTTCCAGGAAAACCTTCGATCTTGAAGGTTCCATTATTGATTATTCTGGATTCATTGGCGAATTGTATATGAATGTTTCCACCATTAACTGCCTCACCGTTACCGACGTTTATGTCCGTACCTAAATCCACATCACCATTGATTCTCAGAATTGACCCACCATCATCTGGATCGCCTTTTCCGTAAATGTTAACATCACCATTACCCTCTGTTGATAAGCTGCCAAAGGTAATTGGCCGACCAGCCCAAAGTTCAACATCCGTATTCTTACCCACCGTTACCCGACCATTCAAGTTAACGTTAGTATGCTCAGTGCTAATTAAACTGTCTTCACCGAAAATCATTTCGACGGTATCGCCCGAGACGATCGAGACGGGTGCTAATGGTATAGTCGGGAAATTATCCTTTAACCCTTGTAAAAGCTGAACGCTACCACTACCAGTAAACTGGCGGTTATAATTCCCAACGACCTTACCCAACGTCGTTGAAATAACATGGTTATCATTAGTTTTAAACTCTGAATCTTGAGCGATTTCAAGAATTGACATAGTCGATAATGCAACAATTCCACCAGCGCTGTTATCTAGCTGCCCCTTTGGTAATTTAATGGTCGCACTGGAAATTACAGCTAATTCTCCCAACGGGCCAATCAGTACACCATCGTCATTGTTGTCAAGGAAATCGATACTAGTCTCGGCAGTTGTTAGTTGTCCGTTAATATTGGCAGCTTTACTGACGGCCAAGGTGAACTGGGAATTAGATTCGTTCTCTTTGGACATCAACATAGCTTTGGCAAACCTATCTACGGTCAGGCCGCCACCAACTTCAAAATTGTCAGGCAAAATTATTGTGGCTAAAGCTTGACCGGATTCGGTTTCATTGTTGCTGATACGAAGGCGAACATCGCTAGCCTGTAAATCAACATTAGTTAAATCCACGCTTTGATCTTGAATTCCATCCAGAACTAACTCACTACCAGATTGAAGTTGTAAAGAGGTGCCGTTACCAGTCAGTTCCAGATGACCTGCCACATCTATATTACCAGAACCAACGGTTAACAGTGGGTTACCACCCTCCTTGATCAATCTTAGGTCGCCATCGATTTCAACAGATACATTATTAGTATTGAGTTTTGGGCTTCCAGAACCAGCTATAGACCTCAGTTCCAAGGCGCTAAGTTTCATGGAAACGGATAATTCCCCATCGACCAAAGTCGAAGACGTTTCCAGTTCTGCTGAACCACTGCTTCGAGTAATGACATTTACAGTGCCAGCTTCAAACTTGTCCCCAGCTGTTTGAGTCAAAGCGGCCAACTGTCCTGCGGCAGAATCAATCGTTAAATTACCTATTTCGATTGAGCCTACAGCAAGAACCTTACTCGGATGGCTTCCACTAGTTATTGAGATGGAACCTCCACCTGTTAAGGAATTTCCGTTCAGGTTTAGTTCGGCCGGATTTGAGACACTGTTAATACTTGCATTACCTGTAACGGAAAGAGAACCTAACATGGTTAGCTTCCGACTTCCACCATCTGTACCTGTGTCGGTGATACTCAGGTTTTTTACAGTAAAAGAGGGCATTGTGAGATCCGCCTGCTTGAGCACAAACCTGTCAACTGATATGATTCCAACTGAATCAACTTTTGTCTCAATCGCTGGGGAACCACCTCCAGTATGTCGGAATTCTAGTAATCCCAAATCCTGAATGGTAGAAACTTGTAGGCTGTAATTTTCGATATCAACTTTTGGAACTCCAGCCCCCGAGGTTCCTTCCAAGATTAAGGTTTCAGTAACTATATCCCCTCCAGCAGTGAGTACTACATCTTCGTCCCCCGTGGATGTTAGGTGAACTGAGCGAGCAGTCAATCCTCCCCCTGGTGCTAGAACAACCTCGCCCGTTCCCACGCCCGTTAAGCTGACATCACGGAATTGCATAACACCGTTACCTTGGAGAATTTGAGCATTTCCTCCACTAGCCCCAGTTTTTACACTCATAACTAAGTCTGCTGACAGACTTACATCATCACTATTTCCTAACAGATCATTGTTGTTGAGTTGAAGCACAGCGTTTTCGCCAGCATCATCCCCCGCTACAATACTAATCGCAGCATCATTATCGCTTTCTGCTAATTGCCTAAAAGCGCTAGTAGCACCATCCGGCTGAACGAAGCTCAAAGACCCTGAGGTTTCCGTAATCTTAAATTGGAAAGGTTTCCCACTCACTGTTTCAACTGGGTGTCGAATATTACCTGGCTGATCATGACTAATAACTAAACCTCGAACTATAGCAGAGGTTTTTAGTTCTGCACCATCACTTGAAATATTCTGTACATTTAGGATGACATTTTGAAAGTTGACACCCTTATCAAGGGAAATAGCTTGGCTAGTATCTCCGGCAAGTATAACTTCACAAGGGATTTCAGAGTCATTAGCTGGCGAAAATGATACAGTAGGGCTATCAGCGGAGCCAGAAACCACTATATTACCGGTAACCACAATTGTACCGGATCCAGCTTTAAATGTTGGTGTACTGGATTCTGACCCATCATCTTTCAGGGTAATGTTCTTGACAGTCATTCCATTATCGCCAATATCTAGAGTGGGAGTCCCCGTATTTGTCCCTTCTGATGTAACTCTTAATTCTTCGATGCTTATGTTAGGTCCAATCGCCGAAACTGTGGCACTACCACTTCCAGAACCAGCTTTTACTTCTAGTAATTTAACGTCAGTGAAACTGCCTCCCGCCGCGTCTAGTAGTACATCCCTAGAGTTATCTGCAATTACTTGCATTGTTTCGGTTACTACCAAGCTTGTTATATCGCTAAATGTTGTATTGGAATAGACTTTCAGGATTTTCACAAGTAGGGATTGATCGCTTTCTAGTTTGACCGTTCCAGATTCATTCTGTACAGTGATAGTCTCATCTGCCAAGTCGGCCCCATTAAAATCCACTGACTGATTATCTGTTCCATCAAAAGCGACTTTATCAGCATCAAATCGTACTTTTTTGAGTTCGACATTGCCAGCAACATTTGATTGGCCAGAGGATGAAAATTGGGGCCAAGATTCTACAGCATCTAAATCTCCACCAGTCTTAGTGATTTTTAAGCTTCCATCAACATCTAAGTTATTGGCACTCATCAAAAGAGAGGCAACACCATCACCAATCGAAGAAACAGTGAGGTCGCCAGCAACGAGTAACCCTTGAGGTTCAATCGTTGCATCTCCAGTGTTTGTATTGACGTCAAAGTTCCCAGTTACCTCTAGGCTAGGGCCGATAACATCGACTCGACTACCACCAGTATCTGCTGAGGTAATCAATTCCAACTTATTTGACTTGATCGTTGCAGCACTTCCACCCCCCAAAACAATGACACTATCTTGAGCGTTGTCAGGAATAGTCAGCCGAATTGTTCCATCTGCGCATTCCAAGGTGTTATCGTTAAGTTGAATTGTGCTGACTGTACCACTGGCTCCAGTAACAGTTAGATCACCAGTAACTACTACCGGGCCTGTGAACGTAAGTTGAACGTCCTGAGCACCTGGTTCCAAAATGAGGTCATTAATAATTGACTCCGGCAACTCAACAATAGTAGCTTCTGCCGCATCTGGTTTAGAACTAATCCTAATATCAACACCTTCTGGTACAGTCGTCGGGGACTGTGCCGTAGGTAAATCAAATGTGGCTGTGTCTCCTGCTTGAGGGACTTCTTGTCCAGCCACACCATCAGTATTAATCCAGTTCCCTAGTTCGTTCCACTCACCGTTGTTAGCCCCGGTCCAAAAAAGATCTTCTGCCAGCAGTAGCTGAGAGCAAAAGGTAAACAGGAAAAGACTTAGGGAAAATTTGGCGAACCATCTGTCAGTGCTCTTCATTTCTAAGTGACCTCTTTTCGTCATATTCTTTCTGGGGGAACTCATCATAAATTTTTGATTATCCACAGCACTTTGGAGTGCTCTAAGTAAGTAAGTTTTATTCACTAGCTGTATATTTTATTAGACATTAACGGGCTCGTGGTTTTGGATTATACAACAGATCGAAACTACATTCAACTGGACTTGTAGATGACACTTAGGCTCAGTTAAAATTCATGAATAATATATCAATCCACACACTGAGAAGTAGTAGAGTAGCAGTTCTAGATTAAATTTCATTGCAACAGACAAACTCTACTCACCATCTTTCCTATGCTGGACTAGCAATTAGTATGCCATAAAACTAAAAAATCAGATAATGCAGTATCACCAAAACTTGAAGCTGACCATGATAACCACGCTCTCCATATGCCTAGCGACAGCCTTTGCAATGCGTCCTGAGTACATATCATATGGGCATAGAGGTCGCATACTATCTTTGGCCATTAACGAAGACCATTCACTCATCGCCTCCGCTGGAGACGATCAAGAAGTATTCGTTTGGGACTTTGAAACAAAAACTATTTTATACAGATTTAAAGGGCATCTAGTCAGAGTCGTAAAAGTTGCTTTTCTTTCCGGTAACCGTTTGTGTTCCATTGACCAAAGTGGCCATATCATCGTTTGGAGTATTGAAAGTGGTGAAATACTTTTTCAGTGGATTGGTTTAAAAAACACAAACACCATGAGCGCTGACATACAAGAACGATTTTTAGTAACAGGTATGGATAATGGAATAATCCGCTTATTCGACTTGCTTAAGCGACACCATATTGGTGACTTTGAGATCCACCCAACTATTATTTGGTCCGTAGCGTTTAATTCTGGTGCAAAGCATATAGCGATTGGAACTGAGGATGGGAAAGTTATCCTTTGGGACTTAAATTTACGAAATATTATCAAAACGAGTACCCTACATACCTCTCGTGTCTGGTCTACTAATTTTCACCCAATAGACCAAACTATTGTGTCTGGGGACTGGTCAGGAACCGTTAATTTTTGGCAACCATCATCTGAAAGCAAACAAGAAAGTATCTCCTACAATAGGCCAATTCTAAAAGTTAAATTTAACCCAAGTGGGAGTTTACTTGCGATTGGAACTACTTCAGGATACGGCAAAAACCAGTTGACTCCAACGACTCGACTGGTAGGCTATCATTTCCAAAAAGAAATATTGTCATTTCACCAGCAAAATGCCCACGATATTGCGATAACACAAGATGGAAAGTATTTCCTAGCTGCTGGAGATCAGGATGGTAGCATTGTCTGGTGGTCTGCAGAAAATTCGATGCCGTTGTTGTCGCAACCATTAGATGGTCAAAGGTTCAATTCACCTGAAGATATAAGCTTATCTTGGGATGTTGATAATCTTTATTCTGTCGTTCAGGTTGGAAGGGACCGGATTTTCTCTAATTCAGTGACATCATCAGTTGTCGATTCAAACTTGAACCTGCAGATTGGAACTGATGGGAAAACATTGCAACTGCTGCCCAACGAAATATTTATAGATCCGTCATCGATTTATTGGTGGAGAGTAAAAAGTGGAAATTTCAATCGTTTTAGCGAATGGTCCCAAGCACAACAATTTCGTGTAAGCTCACCATTGGCTGGCAGAGTAAGAATTTCCCCTAGTAGGCAAGCTGTAGAGTCAGGTGAAGATTTTACCCTAGCTGTATGGATAGAATCGGTAGATGACTTAAATAGTTTTCAATTTGATATTCAATGGACTGAACCAGAGGCGATACATTTCATTACCACAACACGATTCAACGAAGTTTTTCCAAAAGATGCTGTAATCATTGATACTAAGCGTTTTCAGTTGCAACAAGATAATGAACCTTTAAGAGATGAGCCATTTTTTCAAATAGACCGTCAGCAAGGCGTTTACAAAAACATTGTTGCTATCAAAGATAGTAAATATGCTGCAAAAACTACTGGTCGCCTAATTCAGATTTTATGTCGCGCTAAGAAGAAAGGAACTTACCAATTTTCGATTGAGAATTTTTCATTTTTAACCCAATCATTGAATGAAATTGCAGTGGAGATTAACCCTGCAGAGGTAATAGTAGGTGAAGGGTTTCAAACTTGGGATGTAAATTTAGACAATATTGTGGACATATTCGACTTGAGTATCGTAGCCCTTTACTATGGAAAGAAAGTTCCCTGGGACTATAATCCTGATGTTAATCGGGACAGCGAAGTCGATTTGTTTGATTTGGTGTTGATTTCGAGTCACTTCGGACAGTCTTACCAGAACACGAATTTTTGGGCTGAATCATTGGCACCGTCCCAGCTAGACTTGTCGACAACACTAGAAAATAACTATCCTAATCCGTTTAGTATAGAGACTTGGATACCTTTTCAATTAGCTAATCCTGCTAATGTTCATATCCAAGTCTATTCTTCAACTGGCCAATTAGTTCGTAACTTGAGTTTAGGGCAAATGCCTTCTGGTCATTATATCGATAAACGTGAGGCTGCGCATTGGGATAGAAGAAATTCGGAGGGCGAATTAGTTCCATCAGGTATCTATTTCTATACACTCACTACTAACGGCTGGCCCACAGAGAAAATATACTCACAAACGAAAAAGATGGTTGTGATTCATTGAGAAGAGTAACCTGCTCAAAATTAACCGTACATGACATCTTTTCTTTCCTTACAATTCTACTATTTTTTACTCTACCCGTTTTTTCTGGTTACAATTATCAATGGCGAAATTTCACTCGATTCAAGGACCAGCTAGCTAGCAATGAAATTCGAAAAATCATAACTGGCCCAACGAATCAAGTCTGGGTGGGTACAGATCGAGGGTTACTTCGATTTGATGGTTTTTGGCATAATATCGTTCTAACTAATCCGAAAACAACAGAACGTCTTTCTAATGTGTCCATACAAGATTTATCATTTTCTAGTAATGGAGATTTAATGATTGCGACCAACTCTGGTTTGCTTGTTGGGAGATGGGAAAGTGATGTTTCAGAAATATTTTGGCATACCTTGTATGACCAAGAAATTGGAAGTCAATCTAATTACATCTCATCGGTTCTAGAGCGAAACAATGGTGAAATTTGGGTTGGGACTTCTGCCGGTGTGAGTTGGAAAAAACCAGAAGACATCAACTGGCACCATGCAAGGACTGAACAAATAACTGGTATGTACGAGGATTTTTCAGGCCAAATTTGGCTAGTACATCAACCATCTGATCCAATTATTGAAAACCAAGCTCTTCTAACATTAGTCAGTGAAAGTAATGAAAATTGGAAGATGTTTAGTAATCAAAACGGGTTACCTCGAGGTAGTGTTCAATCTCTTACTGGCGAACCAGGTAGGCTGTGGGTAGGTACAACAAAAGGACTTTTTGTCTACGAAAATCAGAAATGGCAAAAAATCTTCAATTGGCCAGAAGTCGTAGAGGCTAACATTCAAGCCTTACATCTCGACCAAAGGAAAAATCTATGGATTGGTACCGATCAGGGGATTCTCTTGGTAAATGTTAATGCTGGAAGTCAATCTTCACCTGAGCTTTTAGATAAATCCAGTGGTCTAACTAGTAACAATATTACAGCTCTGAGTGAGGCATCTTCTGGCGAAATCTGGGTTGGGACTCGTGATAACGGAATTAGCTTTTCGGATTTGTCTTGGCAAACTTTTCAAGTTCCACAACAAGTGAACAATCGAGTAACATGCTTTACCAAGGATTCAGGGAATAGTATCTGGGTAGGGACTGATAGTGGAATTGGTCGAATCTTTAGTCGAAACTCAAACAGTCGATTATCTAGAATGACAAACATCCCTATTCCAATTTCAAATAACTTTTCTGTGCGGTCTTTAGCTTATACGAAAGATGGAACAATATGGGCTGGGACAGAAGCTGGCATATTATTTTTTGATGGTCGAAAATGGCAGAAATTACCCTTGCCTAACGGAACCGGAAACACACAAGCTCTGATCGTTGACACTGATAGCCGGATTTGGGCTTCGACCGCTTTGCTGTTACCCAACGACGCAAACGGATTTTTACCTACCTTAATCAGAGTAGAACTAGAAGGAGAAAAGCCAGAGGTAGTCACATTAAGACCAGTACAGAATCAGATTCGAAGAGCGGTCAAAATCTTATCAATTGATTATAGAGGTTACGTTTGGCTTGCAACTGCAGGCAATCAACAATTACCGAGTGATCTGTGGATTTATAAACCGAATGAATTACCTAGGAACCAAATGGTCGAAATCTCTCAGCAGCGGTTCGGGCAAATACAAACTATCCTAGAAATAGATGGCAGTATGTGGGTCGGTACCAACCAAGGTATCTATGTTTTACCCTTGAGTAGTGCACCGGGATTAGCCAAACACTACACCACTAATGACGGTTTAATTGATAACAATGTGCAGATCCTATTCAAGGATACCGGTGGCCAAGTTTGGGTTGGTACGTCAGATGGAGTTAGTATTCTTAAAGAGGGTAAAGTGGTAAAGCAACTGACGGCTTCGGATGGTTTGAGTAGTGGTAACGTATTTGCAATTACAGAGACTGATAGTGGTGAAATTCTCTTTGGAACCGAAGAGGGGCTCAGCTCCCTTAAACAAGAACAAACACCTCCAGTTACTCGAATACTAGAAGGCCCAACTGACTATTCTATTATTGGCGAGACTACCGTAACTTTCAAGTTTATAGGCGGAGACGCAAGTAGTCAGAATTTTCGGTATCAGTACAAAATTGACCAGAACGCTTTTCGTTTAACAGGTGATTCAGGGCAAGAAAATCGAGTTGTGTTGTCTGGTTTAACTCAAGGTCTTCATCAATTCATTGTTCAATCGATTGATCAAGAGAATAATGTTGATAATGTTGGTTCATACGCCAATTTTACAGTCGATTCACTGCCTCCAATTGCCAAAATCTTTCTATTACCTAACCAGGAAACAATGGTAAGTGGTCTATTTGAAATCCAAGGTATAGCTAATGACAATAGCGACTTTCTAGAATATACCATGCAAATTTTTTCTCAATCAGGTGCAAGAAAGATCATCCATCGATCAGTTGAACCAGTAGAAAGTTCAACTCTATTTTCATGGCAAACAAGAGATTTTTCAGATGGTCCGTATACGATACAACTGAATGTTACAGATATGGTGAATGGACAGTTTGACTTACAACACCACAGTCAAGCTCAAACAGATGTTGTAGTTGATAACACCGTGCCTATTGTATCCCTTGAATTACCACTTGTAAAAGAACAAGCTAGTGGAAGGCTAAATATCCGATATTTTATTCAAGAATTAAATCCTGTAAATGTAAGGCTTGGTTACCAAAGACATACATCAAAAGAGTGGATTTGGTCTGAGTGGGCAAGCAACTTGAAAGCTTCAGGTTTCAATGATTTATACAATTATTTTTGGGAAACTGAAGGTGTAGACGGATTAATAGACATACAAATTCAGGTAAGAGATAAAGCTGGTAACATCGGTCAATCCGATATAGTCGCATTACAACTAAGCAATAAAACGGCTGGGCCTCAAGTGCAATTGGAGCCAATTAAGAAAATTGTATCAGGATTAGTCAGCGTGCATGCAAGTATCAAGGTTGGAGCAGCTCCTGAATCAGAAATCCAATCTTCTTGGCTTCGACTGAAACAGACCGATCAATCAAATTGGCAAACACTTTGGTTTAGTTTGGGTGAAATTAATCAAAAAAAAATTGCGACTTGGGATACTGCTACACTCACTGATGGAACCTACAATATAGAGCTGATTGTTACTGACAACCATCGATATCAAACGATTCGCCAGCAAACTATTACTGTTGACAACCAACCCCCCCTAATCGAACTGCAAAAGCCCTCAAACTTGCAGGTGGTTAGCCAACGAAATAATCAAATCATAGGTAGTGTGAAAGATACAAACCTTGAGAAATACACTTTATCATATCGTCTAAATCAACCTAAATTGGGTTGGGAAGATTTCTGGACAAGTTCGCTGGAAGTGGTAAACCAAAATACTTTGGCTCAGTGGAATACCACTAACCTAGTGGGTGGACTGTACCAGTTACGACTTGAAGCCAATGACTTTGCCGGTTTGTCATCTCAAATAGTAGTAGATGTAATAATTGATAGTACAGAAGTCATCGCGCAAATGACCTCACCTGAAACCAACCAAATGGTTAATGAGACCATCGAAATCATTGGTACAGCCAGCGATGAAAATCTAAGAGATTTTCAATTGTCATTCAGGGAAGTCAATGGCATAAAGTGGGAATCGATTTTTGTTGAAGAACCAACCATCTCTCGGGTTGATAGTTTGCTAGCCAAGTGGTCAACTCCTATCTCGGAAGGAGCCTATCAAATTAGATTAATGGTGACCGATTGGTCCAATAAATCTCAGACTATAACTCGACGAGTTTTTGTCGATAATATACCACCAACAGTTAAAATCTTGAACCCAGACTCAGGGCAAATTATTAGTGATGAAATTCGGATTACTGGAACTGTAGATGATCCCTACCTTTCGAGTTTTCAACTTCGATTCCAACCAAATTTGGCGGTCGAAAATTGGCGCCCTATCCCGGTAGTTAATCCTAGTTTCCCTAGAAAAGCACAGTTGTTAAGTATATGGAAATTGCCTGTTGTTGATGGCTCCTACCAAATACAACTATACGCGGAAGACCAAATTGGTCATACTACAACTCAAAACGTTTATGTAACTATCGATAATTTGGCTCCGAAAGTGGAAATTACTTCACCAAATTCCGGGCAGTTTGTATCGGGAAAGATAGCAATTCAGGGAAGAGTAATTGACCAAAATTTGGAAAAATTTGAACTGAAAGTTAAAGCGATTAGTACTCAGTCAACTAGTTCGCTTCGGATTCAAGAAAGCAGTCAATCTATAGATATCGGAACATTGGTCGAATGGCAGACACCAGAAGTTGAGTCTGATTTTGAAATTATTCTTGAGGCAGTAGATCAAAGTGGAAATTTATCAATTCATAAGACTCTAGTGAAAGTTGACAATGAAAAGCCTAAAGCTCAAATTTCCACTCCAACTTTTAGGCAACAAATTGGACAAATAGTTAACATTAGAGGATTAGCTTTCGACAAAAACTTTAAACTATACAAAATCGAATATGCAGCTGATGAAAATCAGTCAAATGGAGAACCTAACTCAATTTGGTTCCCCGTTTCTAAGCAACCTTTCTCGATTCCTGTTGAGCAAATCGGCTTGCTCAGCGAATGGCGAACACCCGCAAATCTGGTAGGGGTACATACTATTCGTATTCAGGTAGTAGATCATGCGGGACATCAAAGCCAAGATCAAGTAAAAGTTGTCTTTGTTCCCCGACTAGACAGCCAAGAAACAAAAACAATCAACAGCCAAGATCAGAAAGTTCGTATAATTGTTGCGCCAAATTCCTTAAAAGCTCCAACTCATATCACTATTAACTCTACATTGTTAGATAACGAATACCTTATTGAACCCAGTAGCTTAAGTTTTCCAGTCCATAAACCAGCCATTTTGTCTTTTCAGCTATCAAAATCTATGAATTCAGGAGTCTTTCATTGGTCAGGAACCTATTGGAAATACATCGGTGGGACGACAGAGCCTTATCAATCTGAAATCAGGATATCAGTCCCAATTCAGAAATTAGGACGTTATCGATTGGCCCCGAGAAAAGTGGTCGAAGGAAGCACGTTAGAACTGCGTGACATTACCTGCCAGCCACGTATATTTTCACCAGACCACCAAAAATCAATGGCAATCTCATTCTTAGTAAGTCAATCAATACCAGTTACAATTTCGATCTACGATACTAGTGAGCGAAGAAAGCGCTTATTAATTGACCGAAACGTTGTGGAAGCCGGTCGAAATACATTTTGGTGGGATGGGCGGGACCAATTTAATGAAAGGTTAGTCAGTGACATTTACCTTGTGGTTTTTCAAGCAGGTAGTTACTTGGAAACTGAGGCTATCGTTATCAAAAATGATTGACCATAAAGAACGGATTTATTCTTCTACTGTCCGAAACCAGATGTCATAAAGAGATCCAAAAATGGTAATAGCAAAAGATACGGCAGTCATTAAGCCTGCGAAGTAGACAAGGTATGCAAAAGCGGGACTAATCAAGCGAGTTAACCACCAGCAAGTAATATCTAAAAATATCGATAGGAAAGGTAGAGCTACTCCGAAAGTACGGAAAGGTGAAGAGAAAGTTGTGAAAGCAAAAGTGAAGCTCAGTAAAAAAGCAAAAATCCCCATGCCAAATGCATGATAGTGTGTAAAACGAGCTAATTTACCAATAGATGGGCCACTGTCTGGTTCTGCCGACGCAAACACCTGTTCGTAGGTTTCTAAAGGGTAATCAGGCTGGTCGCCATAAGGGTGGCAACTGACACAATAGGCGTCCATCAATGGTTGAACGACTTCAGTATATTCTTCTTCAGTTCGTCCATTAGTAATCCACTGCTCGATCGCAATTTTATCTTCTTCATCCGGTAAATATTGTCTCATACTCCCATTAATCTTTTGTCCTAGAAGGGTTTGGCTCCGGTCCCCATGGTAGGTTACGACAATATCTTGGACTGTCGCTAAACCCGAAGCATCTCCATCGGCGGGCCTAGTATTTAACTGCAAGTTGATTTGGGCAAACAGATAAGCATATCCCATCGATAGCAAAAAAGAACTTATGGCAATTTTGAGTTGTATCGAAAGTTGAGATAAGCGTATTTGCATACAAAAACTGGATGGACAAAGCCAGCTAGGGTAGAAATAAATCGGTCTCGACTTCTTGATCGTATTTGACGTTGCCAACGTCAAATCCGAACAGATTTCTGAAACCGGTTTTATATCGATTGTAATCAGCTAAGTGATGCAGGTTTTCGGTGGTAATTTGCGACCAAACCTGTTTGACTTGGTCAGTGACCTCAATTGAAAGTTCCCTGTCATCTAGTCGAATACGTCTTTGGTCATCGAGCTCAGGGCCATGATCGGAAAAGAGGTGTTCTGTAAAAAGGCGAGTGATTTGAGCGATTGGGTTCTCATTGATTCCTTTTGAATCCATGATTTTGTAAAGGATACTAATGTAGAGTGGTATTACTGGAATCGCCGCCGAGGCCTGAGTAATTACAGCTTTGTTTACCGATATAAAAGCGTTTCCACCAATTTCTTGACTAAGCTTTTTGTCAATATTATCGACATGTTGTTGTAGATCGTCTTTTGCCTGACCAATAGTCCCACTTGTGTAAATTTGGTGAGTTATTTCTGGACCAATGTAGGAGTATGCCACAACTTGTGCTCCCGGTTTCAAGCAATCATGTTCCAGAAGATAATCGACCCAAAAAGTCAAATCTTCACCACCCATTACTGCGATTGTATCCGAAATTTCTTTTTTTGTGGCTGTTTCAACCGAAATATTGACGACTTCTTCCTTAACGAGATCAATTGTCTTGTCGCTATAGGGTTTTCCTATTGGTTTCAATACTGAACGGTAATCCTCACCTGTCCGAGGATGTATCCGTCTGGGTGAGGCTAAGCTGTAAACTATCAGGTCGACTTGGCCAAGTTCCTTCTTGATAGAATCGATCGTTTCAAATTTGATCTTATCTGAGAATGCATCACCATTAATGCTGAGCGCTTTCACTCCTTGTCTGTCAGCATGTTTATGGAAAGCAAAGGAGTTATAGTAACCCGCGGTACCCGTCTTCTTTCCGACCGGTGGTTTCTCAAAAAACACACCAATTGTGTTTGCTCCGTAGCTTGTTGCCAGCGCAACCCGAGATGCTAGCCCATATCCAGTTGAAGCACCAATGATCAAAGCATTTAGGCCTGTTTGGCGTGAAGGTACGGCTTGGCGAACATAATTTGCCTGTGTTTCTACATTCTTGGCACAACCTACTGGGTGAGCATTGGTACAGATGAAACCACGAATCTTTGGGTGTACTACTTGTTTGGCCATCTGGCTACTCAACTTCAACAATCATCTCAACTTCAACCGCAATACCACCAGGCAACTGTACCATTCCTACGGCCGATCGAGCATGCCTTCCCTTATCACCGAAAATTTCGACAAAAAGGTCTGAAGCCCCATTTACCACTGCTGGCTGGTCTTTAAAGTCAGCTGAAGAGTTAACGAAGCCGACTAACTTCACTATTTTCTTAATTCGATCTAAATTACCAAGTGTTGCCTTAAGAGTACTAAGAAGTCCAATACCGACAGCGCGTGCAGCCTGATAACCACCTTCAATATCCATATCAGTTCCGAGTTGGCCAAGGATTAGTTGACCATCATCTCCAATCGGTCCATGCCCTGAAGTAAAGACTAAATTTCCAGTCTGAACCGTTGTCACATAGTTGGCAACGGGCTTAACTGGCTTCTGTAATTGAATTCCAAGTTCTTCAATTTTCTTGTCTACTAAGCTACTATCAGCATTCATGTCGAACCCCTATCAAATCGAAAATAAACAGCCGAAGTATAGCATGGGCCTACATTCAATTCAACTATTCTTGTATTCGTTTTCTCAGCAGTGGTATAATATGGACCTACGCGAGCTTCAGTAACCTACCGATGAAAAAAAACTATTACTCACTGAATTACGTCTTAGCTGTTTGCACGCTCTTAATCATGCTCATTCTGGTGTTAGTTGGGGGTATGGTAACTGGTACGGATGCCGGTATGTCTGTTCCCGATTGGCCTACTACATTCGGAGAAAACATGTTCTTATACCCTATAGATCGGATGGTGAGTGGACTTCTGGTCTCAATACCGAATCATTTAGCTAATGATTTGGATAAGGGGGTTATGACTGAAGCCGTTCAGAACTCAGTTTCTGTTGATGAAAATCACTTGTCTGAAATGGCCAAAATTCGTGTGGTCAAACCGGGTGAAGTCTGGAAAATTACGGATAGCCAAACACACAGGTCTTATACTATTCTTAGCCAAGACGGACAGTTGGGGGTTTATGTGCATGGTGTCCTCCTAGAACATTCTCACCGATTGTTGGGTTCATTGGTTGGACTGTTGGCAATTGCTACGTTAGTTTCAGTTTGGTTGTCCAATCAGCAGGGTTTACTGAGATGGTTGTCAGTATTATCGTTAATCACCGTGGTGATACAGGGGATCTTGGGGGGTCTTAGGGTAACTGAAAACAGCATAGCCTTAGCTGTAGTTCATGCTAGTTTCGCACCTGTATCGTTGGCTTTTTTCACCATTTTGACAATGTTAACTTCCCGGAAGAGTTATCAACGACCAAATCAAATGTTGGCACCAGAATCAAATAAAATTAGTCGGCTAAGTATTTTCACCTCCATACTCATATATGTACAACTGGTTTTGGGCGCTGTCGTCCGCCATACTACTCAATACCTAGTGGTACACGTCTTGATTGCTATTTTGGTTGCTATGCATATCGTCCTTCTTGTTCGACGGGTATTTTCTGATTATTCCAGTTTTGCTAATTTTATTAACTTGTCAATGATAATGGGAACGATTATTGTCCTACAAATGACACTCGGTATTGGATCTTGGTACAGTGAGTTTCAGTTGGGTGAAAGATTATCTATTCCTCTAAGAACAGCAATTACTAGTGGGCATCAATTTTTGGGTGTCTTCCTATTTATGAATTCTCTAATCTTTTCTTTTGAGGTAATTCGTTACACCGCTGCTGGAAAGGTGGACGGTAGTAAACTCAAAATACCTAATTCGGTCCGAGCGCAGTCAACTACCTAAGAAAAATTCGGCGAAAAATGAGATCTGATTCTATTAATGTACCGTCCGTCTCAAATTCAGGCTTATTCAGGTCTTTATTTAACCTGACTAAGCCTAACCTAGTAGCTATGATTCTAGTTACTACAACGGCAGGATTTTTCCTGTCGCCAATGCCTATGGATTACTGGAGATTAATCCAAACATTAATAGGGACCGCCCTATCAGCTGGAGGAACCTTAGCATTGAACCAGTATATTGAACGCCAGAGTGATGCACTGATGATGCGGACAGCTAAGAGGCCAATCCCCACTGGTTGTGTTTCTCCTAGACAAGCCTTAATTTTTGGCTTAGTAATCTCGACAATCGGTGCAGTCTACCTTTCTGTGGTGATCAATCCACTAACCACGGTAGTTATTATCGCCATCCATTTCAGCTACTTGTTGATTTACACCCCACTCAAACAGAAATCACCGATCAGTACTTTTTTAGGCGCTATACCAGGAGCTTTGCCACCAGTTGCGGGTTGGTGTGCTGCTAGTGGGCGGATTGACTTGGGGGCTGGTGTTCTCTTCGCTATTTTGTTTTGGTGGCAACTACCCCATTCTTTATCCATCGCTTGGCTGTATCGAGATGATTATGCTCAGGCCGGGTTTCAGTTATTACCCATTGTTCAGCCCAATGGTAAAAGTACGATTTTCCATATTTGGTTTCAAACCCTAATCCTTCTGTTTGTCGGCTTATTACCAGCCGTCCCAATTGTTCAAATTGCTAGCTATCGTTATTTGTTTGTTGCGACACTCACAGGTTTAGTGTTTCTTGGACTTAGTTTGTCCTTAGCTTGGTCCCCATCCCAACTGGCTGCCAAACGAGTTTTATCAGCTTCACTAGTCTATCTTCCTCTGATTTTGGTTGCAATGATCGCAGATCAAATTTTCTAAGAATAAATTGATTATCCAAAGTAACCGCTCTATTGTAATTACTCTGCTTTCTGTTAGTCTCCTCGCCATTATTTTTCTAGTCTGGCTCATTTACTTCAAAGCAGAAGCAGAAACTGAATTGCCTTTCGTTCAATATTTATCGATAGTCAACGCACTTTTAAATGGTTCAAGTGCGATTTTCATAATCTTAGGTATTCGTTCTATTCAACGAGGACAAAAGAAAAAACACCAAAGATCTATGCTGATTGCTCTACTTTTATCTTCGCTGTTCTTAATCTCTTATATTATTTATCATCACTTCCACGGAGATACAAAATTTCTGGGCCAAGGTCTAATTCGTCCTATCTACTTTTTTATCCTGATTACACATATTGTCTTGTCTGTCATTGCACTACCAATCGTCTTGATAACCTTTGCTTTCGCTTTCTTGTCCAAATTCGCTTCACATCGCCGAATCGCTCGTTACACTTTCCCAATTTGGTTATATGTTTCCGTAACAGGTGTATTAGTCTACTTGATCCTCAACCATTTTCCTGTCTCAGAAGAACTAACGAATCTGACAGAAACTACTACTGAATCCCAATTTAAAAGGAATATAAAGTAATTTAAACATGAAAGACAGAAGAAAGCTCGATGTCCGAGAGATTGGTGCCCCAGTGGAAGGTCAACCGCAGGTCTCTGATAGAAGAATGTTTTTTCAATTGCATGCTTTCACAGATTGTAATGATCCTGAAGTCCTTCTACCTGCGTTGTCTGGCCTCGACTGTGTATTGTATAAAGATTTGCATCATCCGGATGGAGTCGGTATTGTCATCGCAACAGAAAATCCCGCCGACATGGTAGGGAAGGTCCGTGAGACTTTCTCCAAAGACTGCTTCCACCGATTGACTCATCGCCCCGAAATGACCATGACCGGTCGAACCTATGCTTCCGGAAGAGAAACAGATTTAGAAGATTGGCTAATAGAGAAACCTCTTCGAAATCTACTCAGCACAGATTACCCTTGGGCGATCTGGTACCCGCTTCGTCGGAAGCCCAACTTCTATTTAATGGAACATCGGCAACGTGGTCCGATCCTCGCAGAACACGGTATGTTAGGTCAGTCATACGCAAGCCAAGGCCTAGCCGCTGATATTCGTTTGGCCTGTTTTGGTTTAGATGCCAATGATAACGAATTTATCATTGGCATAGTTGGTCCGGAATTACACCCACTATCCCGCCTAATTCAGGACATGAGGGGTACACAACAAACAGCCGAATATATTGATTCACTAGGCCCATTTTTTGTTGGACACGTTTTTTGGCGTTCGGGTGAATCATCCAGTTAAATCTACAAATAGTATCGAAAGATGCGATTTCGTAGAAGCACTTAGCGGAGGAGATAAAATCCCGGAAGGTTTTCAGCAAAAAGATAATCATGACCGTCGAACCTTTATGGTCAACTGACATTAAAAGTTTTAACTCGCGCCAACTTGAAACAACCTCTCGCTGACTGTATTGGCTAGCTAGCTGAGGGAATTCAAATCATGCTTTTTTCTATGGTTCTGGGTATTCTTTACATCAAAGTCAATATTATCTAAACGGCAGTATATGCATCTGGATAGCCATGGTAGAAATTACGAAAGATAATGAGCCAATTTACGTACAAATAGGTTCTCACAGTGAACGATTGGCTGCCAAGGATAGTACACCAGTGGTTTTATCAAGCGTTGTAATCTGTGAGCAACAACAAACTAATCGGTGTTTTACAGAAATTTCCAAATTATCCTCGGCCAACCGAACCAAGCTAGAACCTTTATTAGTAAAACAATCTGAGGCCATTTTGTTCAGTGGAAAATTGATTAATGATAGTAGCCCCATAAAAATATGAAACAACGTCGTCATGTAGCAGCCTGCCGTTATATGCTCTCTGAATCAGAAGTCTGGAGCAAAAATTGGCCTTGCACTAATTTTGATGAGAAACAACGTACCAAATATAGTATTCGATGAAAAAAATTCCAGCTATCACAGCCAAAGAGCTCTATACTTACTTTGTATCGCCAGTAGCTTATTTTGTACTAATTATTTTTTCTAGCCTATCCGGATTCTTTTTTTATGCTATTTTGCTACGGGCTGTAGTTCGTCAAGAGCTCAGTACTGCAGTGATGCAAGTTTTATTTCGTAACTACCTCAGTGTAACCTTACTTTTTTTTACGCCGGCTATGACCATGCGACTTTTTTCTGAGGAGAAAAAAACAGGTACTATCGAACTACTGATGACATCACCCGTCAGGGATGTTGAAATCGTTTTGGGAAAATACTTAGCAAGCCTAATTCTCTATCTGTTGATGTTATCACTAACTCTTTTTTTCCCATTAATGATCGAGCCTTTTGGCCAACCTGATTATGGACAAATCATAAGTGGCTACTTGGGTATTATATTACTAGGCGCATCCTTTTTATCTTTTGGTTTGATGATATCATCCATGTGCCGAAACCAAATTGTATCAGCCTTAACTAGTTTTGGTGTACTCCTAATACTATGGATTGTCAGCTCCTTTTCGGATCGAACTGATACTACTAGCCGGTTCTTGAAATACATTTCGCCGGTTACTCACCTTGACGACTTTTCTCGTGGCGTCTTGTCTATTAAAGATACCGTATACTACGCGAGTTTCATTGCTGTTAGCCTGTTCTGCACAGTCAAATCGGTAGAATCTGCTAAGTGGAGATGATGATGAAACGCCAAATTGGCACTTTGTGTGGTTTTTTCGTTATTAGCCTATTATTCCCATTACTAGCAAGCTTACTACTTCGAAATACTCTTCTTATTTGGATTTTCTTAATCCTAGAGGCAGGCAGCCTATGTGCATTCTGTATCTTACGCTTTCAAGACTTAGTTCTACTACTACAAAGTCGGCAAACACGATATGGTACAAACGTCGCAATTAGCGTGCTCTCTGTCGTAGGTCTTGCGATTTTCACAAACCTGATTGTTTTGAAGCGTTTTGATCACGTTATCGACCTAACAGGTGAGAAATGGTATACCTTATCGACACAAACACAGAAAGTAATAAGACAGCTTAACCAACCAGTTGAGGTGAAGGCTTTTTTCAGCCAGAACCCATCTAGTGAAAGAGAAAAGAGAGATTATGACCGAGCAAAAGAACTGCTGAAGATGTACCAGAGAGCCTCGGACAAAATCAACGTCTCCTTTATTGATACTTTCACTGAAGTACAAACAGTTGAAAAATATGAAATTCGCAATAATGGAACATTAGTTTTTGAATCCAAGGAAAAACAAAAACGTGAGTTCGTATCTACAGTTGATGAACAAAAATTTACTAGTGCATTATTGAAAATCACCCGTGATATCGAACAAAAAGTTTACTTTTTGGTTGGGCACGGTGAACGGTCAACCAATGATTTTTCCATTAATGGTTATAATCAAGCGAAAGAAGAATTAGAAAAGCAGAATTATGTTGTCTATGATTTGTCGTTGACAAGCCAAAGAAGGGTTCCCCCAGACTGTTCAGCTTTGATCATCGCTGCTCCTAAGCGTCCATTATCTGAAAACGAACTTGGCTCTATTGAACGCTATATGAACCGAAGCGGAAAAATAATGGTAATGCTTGATCCTACATCATTCGAGCAAAGTGACCAAAGTCAGGGTTTAATTGACTTACTCGCCCGTTGGGGGGTCCAAGTTAGCAATGATTATGTGGTTATATTAGATCGACGTTTTTTCTCTGCTTTCGGTGGTCCCGCCACACCTGTTCTTATGAACTTTGACTTTCACCCTATAACACAACACTTGGTAAGGCCAACAGTCGTATTTCAATTAACTCGGTCAGTCTTCGCTAACACAGAAGGTCTTAAAAAACGAATTTCTGTTCAGCCATTAGCTAAGCTACCTGACTTTGATAGTAGTATTTGTTGGGGGGAAACTGAGCAATCATCTTGGCAAAAAGCCAAATATGATCAAGCACAAGATACGGCAGGCCCAATTTCCATAGCTGTTGCAGTAGAGTCTGAAGCCAACAGCCGTATTATTGTAGTTGGTGATGCTGACTTTGCTTCCAACCAATTCTTTTCGAGTACAAGTGGCGGAGAATTTTTTTTGGGAAGTACTGGTTGGCTGACTATGGAAGGTGATCTGATTTCGATCCGGCCAATCGACCCTCGGTCTCGTAGCTTGAGAAATATTACTGCCGGAGAGCAAATTATGATCCAGTTGGTCGCGGTTTTCCTAATACCATTTCTCATTTCAATAGTCGGCTTTGCCGTCTGGTGGAAGCGCCGCTAACACCAAAAATCACAAACGATCTTTGGTTTTTGGTTGGAAAACTGACTAACTTCGGTTATAATGGTGGACCATTTTCGAACGCAGGCTGCATGGCCAAAGGATTTTTCTAATGTCTACTCACACTAGTACGTTGATGCCGACGAAAGATTTAGGTCGACAAATGCGACTTCCTGCTACCCACACGACGAACCGAAATGCTAGCAAACCACTAGGAAAACGAAATTTGACTCGAGAAGCTAGCGAAATTGGCAAACGGAAAGGGCATAAATTAGCCACAAAGAAAATAGAGGTGGCACGTGTCCAACGTAGTCGTCAACTTCAAAGAACGCAGCAATCTGGGAATGTTGACACATTACGCAGAATCAGCAGAGACGCAAAGGGACAACTTCGTGGTGGTGGTCTACTGATTGATAAAATTGCTTAAAAAAGATTCTAATAGAATGAGACTCGATCACAGGATATTTTTATGCTAAATGAAACGAATATTGAGGTCTTAGAAGAAGAGCAAGAAGAAGACATTATCGAAGAATTGTCGGACCCATTTTGTGCCAGCACCAACCTAGACTTTCTCAATGGGGATAATACAAGTCTATATTTGGCTTTCAAAGCTTACCACCAAGACGAAGATTTTGAGGCTGCTGTGTCTTACTTTCAACAGGCTTTAGCTTATTCGGAAGCAAACCAAGAGGACACAAAAACCTCCCAATCGGGATCAATTGACATTTCTGAGCCAGATGACTCACAAGCTAAATCTAAGTATTGGTTAGCTGAATCCTATTTAAAACTTGAGAAGGAAAATCTTGCAATAAATTTATTTGAAGATTTGATTAGTCATCACAAGCTACATTATCTTTCGTTAGCAGCTGAGCGTCGATTAGCAATTCTTGTTGGTATTCATACTAATAAAGACTAACTAAATTCAAACCACCCTCTATTCTTCTTTTTAAATAACAGCGATGAAAGTCGTAGATCTTCGGAGCGATACCGTTACAAAGCCCACAAGGGAGATGCGCCAAGCGATGATGGACTCCGTTGTAGGTGATGATTGCCACGGTGAAGATTTCACAGTAAACGAACTACAAGATTTAGCCGCCCAGATGATGGGAAAAGAATCTGCACTATTCGTACCAAGCGGTACAATGAGTAACAACGTGGCTATCATGACGCATGCACGCCATGGTGACACTGCCATTGTTGATGCTGAGTCTCACATTTATTACTACGAGTCGGCCGCAATTTCAGGTTTAGCAGGAGTAATGCCAATTGTAGTCGATCACCCAACAGGTTGTCCTGACCCAGAGCAGATCACGTATTACCTACAGAGGAATAGAAATCGCTTTCCAAAAACTAGCTTGCTCTGTCTAGAAACCACACATAATCGCCGTGGTGGCCGACCAATCACGTTAGATCGAATGAAAACAGTTTGTCAATTAGCCCACCAACACAAAACCTCAGTCCATTTAGATGGTGCGCGGATTTTTAATGCCGCCGAGGCGTTAGGAGTTTCAGTTAAATCAATTACCGAACATGCTGATTCCGTTTCATTCTGCTTGTCCAAAGGTTTATCTGCCCCCGTTGGGTCTATACTAGTAGGATCGAACGATTTTATTCAGCAGGCCATGCAAGTACGCCGACGACTTGGTGGTGGTATGCGTCAATCAGGTGTAATTGCTGCAGCTGGTATCGTTGCTTTAACCAAAATGGTCGAACGATTATCTGAAGACCATGTTCATGCTCAACTGATCGCCAAACATTTAGCAGAAATTGAAGAGCTAGAACTAGAACCGTCTCATTTCCCCACTAACATAGTTGTTTTTAATAGCCACAAAGTTGGAATTGCAGCTCCAGAATTTGTTGAAAAAGCTAGAAAGAAAGGGGTTAAGTTATCCTATTTTGACACGCAGCAGGTTCGAATAGTAACAAACAGTGATGCAGACCAAGAATCAATTATGCATGCAATTGACATTTTAGTCAGACTAATTAACCAGACTAAAAACACATCAAATTAAACGTAGGAGACCGACTTCAGGGTGAGCATAACACAAATGACAAGTACTATAACTGCACTTTCACAAAAAGCCAATAACTTACGAATTCATTCTATTGTTTCGACAAGTGAGTCTGGGTCTGGCCACCCAACAACTTGTATGTCTGCTGCTGATATCGTATCAGTACTATTTTTTCATAGTATGCGATACGATATTCATCATGCTGATCATCCCAACAATGATCGTTTTGTTTTATCTAAGGGACATGCTGCACCATTGCTTTATGCGGCTTGGGCTGAAGCTGGTATAATTGAAGTTGACGATTTGCTTAATTTGAGAAAGATCGACAGCGATTTAGAAGGACACCCTACACCACGCCTGCCTTGGGTAGATGTGGCCACAGGATCCCTTGGACAAGGGCTAAGTGTTGGCTTGGGTATGGCTATTAACGGTAAGTATTTGGATCAGTTAGACTATCGTGTTTACGTATTAATGGGTGATGGTGAAACGGCTGAAGGTGGTGTATGGGAAGCGGCAGCCTTGGCGGCTCATTATAAACTCGACAACTTGGTTGGTATTGTTGATGTCAATGGAATTGGTCAAAGTCAGCAAACAATGTACGGATTTGACGTTGATTCGTACTGTAGGCGATTTGAATCTTTTGGTTGGAATACTATTAGTATTGACGGCCACGATATTGGACAAATCATATCTGCATTTACCCAAGCCCACAGCATAAAAGAACAACCAACCATGATTGTTGCAAAAACATTCAAAGGGCGAGGTGTCTCTTTTACCGAAAATGTAGACGGCTGGCATGGTAAAGCGATTCCGGATGAGCAATTAGAACAAGCCTTAAAAGAACTAGGGCCAGTTGTGGATGTACCTGTCCCAATTCAGGCACCAACAGTTAGTAAATTGCAATCTCAATCAGTTAGTAAAATTGAGCCTCCAAAGTACCAGATAGGAAACGAAATTGCTACAAGAAGTGGTTATGGTACAGCGTTAGCTAAATTAGCTACCGCTAATCCCAATGTGGTAGCGTTGGATGGAGACACTAAAAATTCGACGTACGCCGAGCAAATTCTAGAAGTAGATGAGAATCGATATTTTGAGATGTATATTGCCGAACAGAATTTGGTCGGTGCAGGTATTGGTTTGTCAAAGAGAGGTAAGATACCTTTTGTGTCGACATTTGCAGCGTTTTTCGCACGAGCGTACGACCAAATCCGCATGTCAGCTATTTCCCAAGCTAATATCAAATATGTGGGATCGCATTGTGGTGTCTCTATAGGCGAAGATGGCCCCTCACAAATGGGTTTAGAAGATTTAGCCATGTTCCGAGCGATTCCTGATGCAGTTGTTCTTTATCCAAGCGATCCAGTAGCTACCGAACGGCTGGTAGCAGAGTCGGCCGAATACGATGGGATTGTTTTTCTTAGAACTTCTCGGCCAAAGACCTCAGTTATTTACAATAATAAAGAAATGTTTCCAATCGGTGGTAGCAAAATCTTGAAATCCAGTGAAAATGATCAGATAACTGTAGTTGGTGCAGGTGTAACCGTTCACGAAATCCTGAAAGCCTATCAGGAACTCAGAGCGGATGAATTGCTGATCAGAGTGATCGACCTGTATTCAGTTAAGCCCATAGATGCTCAGACTTTAATCAAGTCAGCTGAAAGTACTGGTAATATAATTATCACCGTCGAGGATCACTATCCGGAAGGTGGGATTGGTGAAGCAGTACAGAGCGCGGTATCAGAAAACGGTATTTGTGTTCATAAATTGGCAATCAATGGTATCCCTAGATCAGGTCAGCCGGATGAACTATTGCGTGTGTTTGGTATAGATGCAAATTCTATTGTAAAAAAAGTAAAGGCTGTTCTTTCTCGTTAAAAATTGGATCATCAAAATAGATTTGGGCTTGGGAAAGAATAAAATCATCTTGACAATCAAAAATAGCAATGGATATAATTCCACCTCGCTATAGGCTGATGTAGCTCAATTGGCAGAGCAGCTGATTTGTAATCAGCAGGTTGGAGGTTCAAGTCCTCTCATCAGCTTGTCCTGTGGGGAGGTAGCGAAGTGGTTAAACGCACCAGACTGTAAATCTGGCACCTCAGGTTTCGGCGGTTCGAATCCGTCCCTCCCCAAATTGTTAATATTACAGTGAGCGAATTGCGGGTGTAGCTTAGTGGTAAAGCCCTGGCCTTCCAAGCCAGTCACGTGAGTTCGATTCTCATCACCCGCTTTTTGGCCTGCTGGTGCTGATGTAGCTCAGTGGTAGAGCACCTCCTTGGTAAGGAGGAGGCCGCGGGTTCAATCCCCGCCATCAGCTTATCAATATCTGAACAAGCAATTTTATGTAATTGCTTAGCTTGCAGGCTAGTAGCTCAATTGGCAGAGCACCGGTCTCCAAAACCGGGGGTTGAAGGTTCGAGTCCTTTCTGGCCTGTCTTTCTATTGCGCCGTATTTTATTATAAAAACACGGTTCGTGTGGGGCGCGGAAATTTATAATGATCGCAAAAACAAAAAAGTATTTCCAAGATATTCAAAATG
>JACLAC010000886.1_pt1 | contig 31950 bp, 33 predicted proteins | sample 8027881 | NCBI WGS metagenome assembly JACLAC01 (sample SAMN15725517, study PRJNA655200) | protist metagenome | isolation source: fluorescence activated cell sorting (FACS) single amplified genomes of... | place: Spain: Blaines Bay Microbial Observatory, Mediterranean Sea | collected 2016-01-19 | reverse complement strand
CTAATTGTTTGAGCTTGCGGTTTTCTTCTTCTAACTGTTTTAGACGGCGTAATTCGGCGACACCCATACCAGCGAATTTCTTCTTCCACCGGTAAAACGTGGCTTCGCTGACCTCCATTTTACGGCAGATCTCGACCACCGGCACGCCGCTTTCTGCTTGCCGCAAGGCAAAGGCGATTTGCTCTTCGGTGAAACGTTTTCCTTTCATGGTCGGACTCCTTCCCGACCTCAAAATAGCGCGCTTTTACTCGCAATCCAACTGGTACAGCTTTCGGGGGAGAGACCACATAAGCACGAAAAACTGGAAGCAGACCCTTATGAAATCGGTCTATTGGCTTGCACTCGTTGTGCTCGCCGCTCTCTATGTCAAATACTACTACGTAATCGGACCGCGCTTATCACTCTTACTCGCCAGCCTCTATGCGGGTAGACTGCTACTCAACCGATTACACCGTCTTCTGTCGGGACCTCGCGACGCAAAGGCAGAAGAGACTAATCGTGCCAATGCAGTCGATGCTGAATATGAGATCGTTGACGATGAGAAGAAATGACCGACCGCACCCGCCGTCTGCTGATACGCCGCTTCGAGCTGTTGGCGCTGGGTGGCGTTCTGGTGGATCTGGCCGAGGATCTGGGCGGATGGAAATCGGTGGCGATGGTGCGGCGCTACCGCAAGATCCTAGCTGAGCGCTTGGACGATGTCATGGATGCCTTCAACGAAGACGGAGAAGAGCAGATTTCTGAACGTCAGCCTTGACTGTCGAAGGCGAACCGACATCCACCCGCCGTTGACGCCGGCGAACCCGCATATACCGCAGACACACGCCCACCCTGTCCTGCTGCCGCCGACAGCGTCGTAGACGTCGTCTAACGCCCACCCCCGCCGCTTGGATGCGATGGGGGATTTTTGCTTGTGCGGCGGTAGCGGTTTGCGTAGAGTACTCGTCATATCGTCGCTGACGCATTCCGCCCAAGCAACGCTCTTCTCACCTTGGGCTGGAGGCTAGTATGGCAGTAATCGTAAACATCCAGTTTGAAATAGTTGCGGGAAAAAGAGAAGAAGCTTTGGGCATAATTAATCCTAACTTGCCCGATACCCGCTCCTACGAAGGATGCCACTGGGTTCATTTAGTGACTCCGATCGACGACGAAAATAGAGTCGAAGCATTAAGTATGTCGGACAGCAAGGAGGCGTACGAGCAATATTTTCAGTGTCGAATCGATTCGGGCGCGTTTGAAGAGATCGGACCGTTAATGGTCGGCGATCCTGTTCTTCGCTTTCTGGATCTGAAGGCTTCCTACACCTGATCCATTCTGTGTACATAGGTATGCTATCGGTATGCAGGCGCCCACGCCATCCGCTTGGATGCGACGGGGGCGTTTTGCTTGTGCAGCGGCGACCGTTTGCGTAGAGTTCGCATCACATCGTCGCTGACGCTTTCAGCGCAAGGCGACATACTCTTCTAACCTTTGGCAGGAGGTTAAACTATTTCCAATTAAATGTATCGATAACTGACTGCCCCTTACCACAGGGCGCACGATAACACTCGCATATGGTAAATCGCAGTAGCCAAGAAAAAGACGCAGGCCGCCATCTGTTCCTCAGAAAAAATTGAACCAATGTGCTCTGACCTCGAAACCGAGCGGCCTTTCTACTCTTCATAAATTCAACGACAACGTCGTCGTGACGGCGTTGTCAATCTCTAATTGAGGTATAATATGGTAGCTCAGCGCATCAGTGGACTACAATCGAATACTCGACAGAACGCGATGGCCACGCCGTCCGTGAAATCTACAGCCTCGGAGGCCAGCGACTAAGGACATTCGTGAATGGATTACATCCGGCAGATCGGCACCAGGCCTATTGGAACGGAGAAGATGACCAAGGGCGTCCTGTATCATCGGGCATGTATCTAATCCGTCTGCAGTCGGAAAACCAGGTTCGGCATCATAAGGTGACATTGATAAAATAAGAATCCCAACTCGGCTACCCCACGCTAGCCGGGGGCTTCTTCGTCTAATCACCGAAGGCGAACCGACCGTCACCCGCCGCTGCTACCGGCGAACCCGCATATACCGCCGCACGCACGCCCCCCTGCCCGGCTGCCGCTGAGAGCGCCGTAGACGCCCCACCGCAGGCGCTTGGATGCGACGAGGGTATTTAGTATACTGACGGGAACCCATGCCTAATGGGCGGAAATCACTCGCTCATGGCATAACCGCCGGCGTGCGGCCCCCCCGACCCGATCTGCGCGTCGCATAGTTTGTCCTGTTGAGTCCTCGTAACCTTGAAGAGAATCATGACCACCGCCGCCATCGACACCGCCCCCCTACCGCAAATCACGCTGGGAAAGACCGGTGCCCAGGTCCCCCTGCTCGGCCTGGGCACCGCTCCCGGCGGCATGGGCCTGGACGACGCCGACGCCATTGCGCTCTTCGAGCGGGCCATCGACCTCGGCGTGACCTATGTGGACACCGCGCCCGGCTACGAACGGGCCCAGGGCCAGCTAGCCCATATCGTACCCCGCCGGCGCGAAGAGCTCTTCCTGGCCAGCAAAGCCTACACCGCCAATTATCAGGAAGCGCTCGACATCGTCGAAAAAAACCTGCGCGAACTGGGCACCGACCAGCTGGATCTGATGTACGTCCACTCGCTGGGCCAACTCGACGTCGACCAGGTCCTCGCCAAAGACGGTTCACTGGCGGGTTTGCGCGAGGCCCAGCGCCGCGGCTGGACCCGCCATATCGGCATCACCGCTCACCACGCGCCCTGGAAGGCCGCCAAGGTCCTGCGCGAGGCGGAGGTCGACGTCTGTATGTTCGCCCTCAACTTCGTCGACCGCCACACCTATAACTTCGAAGAGGAAGTCCTGCCTTTAGCCCATGCCCAAAACGCCGCAGTAGCCGCGATGAAGGTCTACGGTGGCTCGATCGATATGAAATACGACAAGCCCTGCGCCTCGCAAATGGCCAAAAGCGGCTTTGCCGACCACGAACGCGCCCTGCGCTATGCCCTGGGCCTGCCCGCAGTAAGCCTAGCGGTCTTAGGCGTCTACGACGAAGCCGAACTGCTGAAAAATATCGAATGGGTACAGCGCTATGCGCCATTGGCGGAAAACGAAGAGGCCGATCTCTTAGCACAAGGCCAAACGCTAGCCGAGCAATGGGGTCCGCACTACGGGTCGGTGGAATGAGTCGTGGCGCCGAATTGCTGGTAGAGCAACCCCGCGACGATAAACAACAGCCCCACCACGGTCGACCAGATCCAAGGACGCGGGACGTGGAATTCATCCTCTGGTTGGATATCGTCCAGATGGATGGACCGTTCTTCGCCCGCTGCCGTGCTGCCAGTGAGAGCACCGTTAACGCCGCCTGACAGCCGTTAACGGCCCGTCCCCCGCCACCTGATACGATGGCATTTTTCTCTTGTAGCGCGAAAAGGAGACCTGAAGACTATGTTTCTTCTTGATGATGGAAATGAACTTGTTGACGCTGAATATAGTCTCGACTTGCTCGAAGAGTCGCCGTGTATTGTGATAGAGAGCTCGGGCGAACCAGATTCGGCTCGAGGTAAAAAGCGAAGGAATCCCGGTTACAACAAATTACTAAATCTGCTGTTCAGGAGGTTGGCGGCCTCTGGAATTCAAATCACGCGTGTCATATTAGATTGCAGACAGGTATCGAGCATACCTGTAGTAGAACGTATTGCAATCTTGAATAGGCCGTATCCTGTTGATTTAGGGTCAATTGATATTGAAGACTTGATTCGTGCAACAAAGCCTATTTTAGATATAAATGGTGTCTCTATCGTTTTTGGTCAGGATGATGAACTGATATAGCGCTGATGTTTCTTCGTGACTTGCGAGTAATCCGTTAAAGCTGCAAGGCCGAACGCTTCAGCGGCGTCATCTTCATCACGGGCACGTTGCGGATTGCGATGCCATAGTTAATTGGAGGAAATATGATAAACGAATATGCCTTATTCAAATATACGGACGTATCCATGTAAAGCTGGCCGACTTGATGCATCCTTAGAAGAAGATTTAATAATAGCCGGATTTCTGTCAGAAGAAATCCGGCTATTATTTTTCCACTGCGCCTCCAAAGACATTTTTACGGCTGAATACCCTTGCTTTGGTTAAGCTATGGCGAGTTTATTCTCCAAACAATTCTATCCTTTCACTCCTAGCAAAATCAGGCTCAGTCCCTGGACCATTTTCAAAGAAAATCGAATCGCCCTGACGGGTAATATTGTACAGGTCGCAAGAACAATCAGGGCAGCTAACATTGCCTGATGCGCCAACAATTACAGTTGTGGCAGGTGAGTGAATAATCGGATCTTTACGCCCCACTTTAACATTAAAAGAAGCACATCGTGTACAGCCAATAAATTCGTGAAACATATTAAATTGACTTAGGCCTTGGCCCCGGTCCAGATCCTGAAATAATATTTCACCAACGATGATCTCGTCATCACTGCCCTCGGCCACAGCGGTAACCTGCCATACAGGACCAGTGTATGTTTCTGTTTCGGCGGTGTAGGTGCCCTGCTCAGCAGTGCGCTGAATACGCATTGTATAGCGCTCACCCTCATCCATAGGTAGATCATAAGCACATTTAACACCCATACCGGCGTGGCTCGATGAACCGCAATCATTGCAATTCCTGTTGCAGTTTTCATGCATTGGCCAAACCTGAGATCCATCATCCGCATCCCAGATGGAAAAGAGCAGCATATCTTCTCTACTGTATCCTTTTATCTGTGCACCAAAATACCCACGGGTAAATTGACCTATGTGAATAGGGAAAGCCTCGTAAATACCATTCTTGCCGTATGCATCAATGCCGTTAATATCTGTCCAGGAAATTTCCGCAGAAACGTCAAAGAGATTGCTTTCATTCAACGGAGGATCATACTCATATCGGACATGTGTTGCTTTTTGTTTGTTTAATTGGTTACACTCCGCTTCATTTTCGCAGTTATCGCCATCGTATCCTGAGTAGCAATCACATGTCGCACTCTCGTTGTTGAAGGTCCCGCAGTTTTGACAGGGGTTCGCGGGTAATAGATATGTATCTTTAGCGGGCTTCTTATATGGCTGCGAACCTTCTTTTTTAAACACGCAATGCTTTGGAGTGCTCTTGGTTCGATTGGTGTAGTTGATGACAAATCCACCACAACTACCGTTTTTACCATCTGCATCGCCATCTTCACACATAGCTCTGCAGATATCAACAAATTCTTCGGTATTTGCCGCATCCGTATCCGTAAATTTTAGTCTCTTCGCTCCAGTGCCATTACTCTTTATGGCATGCCCTTCAAAAAAATCTAGATCCTGTGCCGAAACGGTATCGGCGGTTAACAAGATCAAGGCACAAAGAGATGCTACCAATCCACAAACCTTCATCGCGCTGCCTTCCTCATTCATTGGACTTGTAGGAGTCCAAATGTGACAGAATAGTGACTCATAGGTTGAGTCCTAAATTAATGTCGATCAACATCAATAATGTTTATAACATAATCAGATTCTGTGATAGGGATCACAAAATAGGCAAATTTGACAAAATAATTCGGCTTGCGATCTGGAGAACTTTACAATCTCCGCTAGTGCGAGGTCGATACCACCGCTGACGCTCCAGTGCTCACAGTCGTTACGTCGAAGAGTAAGCGGTTTCGCGTCGTACCCTTGACGGACGTGGCGATCCGCATCATTGACCACCTACGCGGCGGCTCTTCATTCGACAAGATGGACTCGCCTATCCGATTTGACAACAATTGGCCAAGCTGACGGTCGCCCAGCGCGGCCAATTGTTGTCGGATATTACCAAGCTAACGTGCGAATGCTTTAACAAGATACAACCTGGGGCGCGCCAATACTGCGCAGCTTGCAAAGCCATTGTGGCTCGATACGATATTACCTACGCCCATGCCAAAAAACTGTGGAAGAACCGCGACAAGGAACGTCCAACGATTATCTGGCCGTCAGACGACAACAAACACGCCTTTATCATTCCGCGTAGCAATATCTACAAGTCGCTTCGCAAAGCGGCCGCAGAATTAGGTATCACGGAGTTCCATCCACATCAGATGCGCCACACCTGGGCCACGCGGTTGTTAGAGGAAGGCATTAACGAGTTTGAGTTGATGCAACGGGGTGGCTGGTCAACGATAGCCATGGTGCGGCGTTACGCTAAGGTCAACGTCGTAAAGCTGTCGCCCAAAATTCGCAAAGCTCTCGCAAATAAGCCCAGCGGCGAGGTCCGCACTGACAGACACTGCCTAACTACAGCTGACGCCCCACTGACCGACGTCTATCGACAGCCCTGCTGCCGCCGCGCTTACCGTAGACGCCGCCTGACGGCCGCTGGCGCCCACCGACTGACTTCCATTGACAATCCTGACTAAACGCCGTCACTGACCGCACCGGCCGAACACCGCGCCCCGTCGCTACTACGGGCGACCCCTTACGGACCCTTATATATCGCACGCACAGACGGCCCCCTGCCCTACTTGCCGCATTAGTGGTTCAGCTACGCGGCTGATGCATTCTGTCGCAGCCTGGTGCCGATCCGGGGCGCGGCAAGAGCCGAGCCCTCCTAACGACCATCATAACGACAAATAGCCCTCGGTTAGCACCATTACCCGGGGGCTTCTTCGGTCAGACCGCTTCGGCCAACCGACCCCTACCCATCGCTGACGCAGCCGAACGCCACATTTCGGCTTGGTTCGCGACGTCGATGAAGGTCTTCAAGCCCTTTCGGCCTGCGTGCATGGTATCGAGGTGGATATCGGTCTCTACGGCGAATAATAATGTTTGGTTTGCCATTTTTACTAAGTGCAAGGGTTGAGGATCAAACGGATCGATATATGTTCAAGGCAAGAGGAATTATGTTTTCGGCGAGAAAGACGGACACTTTGGCTGTTTTCATCTTTGACTTTTATATGTCGTGCGAACACATCGCGCAACATCGGGTAAGATGTCTACATCGTAACCACAAAGGGCTGCTAGGTTTGCGAAATGTTAAGATCAAAAAACAACCACACAATAGCAGGCTGCTCAATGAGTAGCAACACGTTTTGCAGTGATGGGCACATTCATAGTCGGGTCGAGGCCGCCGTGAACGGCAGACGGCGCTTCCCGGACGTTCTGCAACCGCCGCAAGGGCAAACCTCTGCACCAATGACACTTATGATGCGGGCACTCACCACCTTTTTCACGCTCATCATTGCAATCTCAGGAGGATCTGTCATGGCCGAAACAAATGTCAAAGTCGATACTGTGAGCCATTTCACCTTCGAGCCACTGATCGGCGACGATGCGTTTCCTTTGTCAGATTATTCGGGACAAGTGATCATGATCGTGAACACAGCCTCGAACTGTGGCTTCACGAAACAATACGAGGGTCTTGAGCGGCTGTATCAAACCTACAAAGATCGAGGTTTTGTAATTATCGGCGTGCCGAGCAACGACTTCGGCAGCCAGGAACCCGGCAGCAACGAAGAGATCGCCCAGTTTTGTAAAATCAATTTCGGCGTGTCCTTTCCTGTGACCACCAAATATGGGGTGCGCGGTGAAGATGCCCATCTGTTTTACCAATCGGCGCGAAAAATTCTGGGCTTTGCCGCAGCGCCCAAATGGAATTTCCACAAATATTTGATTGGTCGCGACCAACAGCTAGTCGACTACTTTCATTCCACCACTGCGCCGGATGCCAAGCGCTTAATCCAGGCGGTGGAAAACGCACTTGGGCCTATTCCTGATTGACAAAGTGATTTTTTAACGCCTCTTCATCGCCTTCATCCAACGGAATGAGCATCACCGCCGCGAGCAATGGCGAGACGCTGCCGCCGGCCGTCATACCGCGTCCGCTACGTTTCCAATCCAGCAGGCGCAGGTAGTCGGCGACCACCGCCTCGATCACCGCAAACGCCTTGAGCAAGTGCGCGACAATCGGCGCGTCAAAGAAGCCGTTGACCTGTATCTCGAGCAATGCGAGTTGGCTGAGCGCAGTCTCAAGGAAGACCGAACGCGGCTATTCCGTATTTGCCCGGATTGGGGCGAGATACCGATCTCAACAATCAACTCCGGCCACATCGAATCATGGCTGGCCAAAAACAAGCGAAAGTCCAAGTGGTCGTCTGCGACCAGAAACCGATACCTAAGTGCGGTAAAGCAAGTCTTCAAAAAAGCGCATGGCCTCAACTACCTCGCTGAAAACCCGGCCCTACCACTTAAGGCGACTAAGGAGGACGAAAATATACCGGAGCCACTCACCGACGACGTCGTCGCCGCCCTGCTCGAGGTCCTCCCCGAATACGCCCGCTATATGGTCTGCATATTGATCGACACGGGCCTGCGCATGGGCGAGCTGCACCGGATACGGTGGCAAGATGTCGATACCACTGGGCGGCGCCTTAACATTTACAAGAGCAAGTCCAAGCAGTTCAGGGTCGTGCCGATGACCCCCGGCTTAGCCGCCCTGTTTGACAGCCTACGCACCGGCCAGCAATGGCTGCAAAGCCAAAGTGGACCATCGCGCAAAGCGATTATATGGCCCGACGACAGCAGTCCAAGTGCCGTCGTCATACCCCCTATCGACACCAAGAAGTCCCTGATCTCAGCGGCCAAGAAGATCGGCGCTGGCCATATCCACCCCCACCAGTTCCGCCACACCTACGCCACCCGCCTGCTGGACCAGGGCGTGCCGATGGAACACATCATGGCTCTCGGTGGCTCGAAGAGTTCGGCGATGGCCAAGCGCTACGCGAGCGTGTATCCAGTTCATTTACAAAAACATGCAGATCGATTAGAAGAGCTCACTGGTCATACCCCAGACGACACAAAAACAAAGCCTACGCTCCCTTGAGCATCTGTACATCATACACCAACATGGTCCGCACTTGCCTGTTTTTTTGAACAGGAACGACCAAAGTAGAAAGAAACGAATGCGTTCAATAACAAAATTGTGGCTACTGTTCTTACACATTATCATGGTGCCAATTATTGCAGTTGCGGAAGTTGAAGTGGATCAACGGGAGTCGCTTCTACCCGTCTTCCTCGATTGTGATAATTGCGATTTTGATTTTATTCGCCGACAGATCCTCTTTGTCGATTGGGTGCGCGACATAGCCGACGCAGAGATCCACGTGCAAATCATCACTCAGCGCACAGGCAGCGGTGGGCGGGAATTCAATGTAGACCTTAATGGACGCGGACCATTGCAAGATATTTCTAAAAGTCTGAAGCTTGCTATCCCCCCCCACACAACACAAGATGAGAGTCGTGAGAAACTGAACAATCTCCTCAAAATCGGCTTGATCTCTTTCATCTCATCGCCAAGGCTTCTCAATCAATTCAAGCTTATCTATTTAGCCGAAAAACAAGAAGTCAATTCGGTTGAATTCCGCGACCCCTGGAACAGCTGGGTCTTCGAGATCGATGGCGATGGTTACGTAACTCAAGAGGCAAGCCAGACTTCTTTGGGTATAGATGGCATGGTCTCGGCAAGAAGAATTACCAAAGATTGGCGTCTACAGATTTATTTTAGGAGCGAATACGAGCAGGACGAATTCAAACAGGATAAGGATGTTATCACAAGTTACACCCGTGAACATCGAGCTCGTTCGCGCATTGTAAAAAGCCTTGGATCGCATTGGTCCACTGGATTTCGAGGCCGGGCCTTTTCCAATACGTACGATAATATGGACCTAAGTTGGCAGTTCGGTCCGGGCATTGAATACAGCCTCTTTGATTACGAAGAGGAAGCACGTCGAGCGATCACCTTCGCTTACTCTTTAAACCCTACATTCAACAACTATACCGCAACAACAATTTATGGCAACTTGAAGGAAACACTCATAAACCATTCGATTGAGATTGACTTACGTTTAAATCGACCATGGGGTACAGCCCGAGCCGGCCTTGAAGGGATACATTACCTCAATAACGTCGACCACTACAGAATCGAATCATACGGACGTTTATCTCTACGTCTTTTCAAGGGCGTTTCAATTTATCTGGCAGGATCTTTCAATCGTCTCAATGACCAGTTTGATTTAGTAAGAGACGATGCTTCACTGGAACAAATATTACTACAGCGACGTAATCTGGCTACAGACTATGAATTTGATGTGGACGTCGGTCTTAATTTTACGTTTGGCTCCATATATAACAATGTGGTGAATACGCGTTTATAATGAATAAGAGCGATACTTAGGGCGAGAAACCGCCTGAAACGTTCCCCGATTGAGGAAGGTTGAGAGCAGCACTACCGGAAATGTCAACCTGGGCGTGGAGCCAATCTCCTGGCAGACGGCGCCCGCGACATCTTCGGCCTCACCACGAAATGGGAGATTATTCTTGAAATATATATTAACCTTGCACCAAAAAGAGGCTATCGTCCCTCGGCTACGTCGTGAAGTAGACCTTTCCGACCATAAGCCGGTAGTGCCATGATCACAATAGCCGTTCTTTCCGATACTCACGGGCTGCTTCGCCCCGAGATACCCAACGCAATCAAGGATGTTGACCACATCATCCACGCCGGCGACCTGGGCAAGATGGAGATCCTCGATGAATTGAATGGCATCACACGGACCAGCATCGTCCGGGGCAATATCGACACCGGCGCATGGGCCGCCTCACTCCCCTTTGACACCGTCGTAGAAATCGCCGGACACCAGCTGTATATATTGCATGACATCGACACCCTTGATATCGATCCCCAAGCTGCTGGATTCTCCGCGGTTATATATGGCCATTCCCACCAACCTAAAATCGACTATAAAGACAACGTGCTTTATCTCAACCCGGGAAGCATTGGACCCCGTCGTTTTAAACTACCAGTGAGCTACGCCATGCTGAGGATCAACGACGGATCACTGGCGCCGGAATTGGTTGAAATTCCAAAATAATACGGCAGAGTGCAGACTGCCGAACTATAGTGGCGAACCCCAATTTACCGTGCACGGACCCTCCTGCCCCGCTGCCGCTGATAGCGCCATAAACGCCGACTTGAATGCGACAGGGCATTCGCCAAGTCTCTCACAACCGTATAAAGGATGATTGACATGCAGTATTTTGGATTGACACTCGAACTCAAAGACGATCCCGACGTGATCGCCAAATACAAAGAATACCATGCCCACCCTTGGCCTGAGCCCTTAGAGGGGGCAAAAGATGTGGGCGTGATCGATATGAAGATTTTCCTTTTAGGTACGCGAATGTTCATGTTCATGACCGCCGTCGACGATTTTGAGCCAGAGCGCGATTTCACGCGGTACATGGAACAAAATCCAAAGGCGCGCGAATGGGACGACCTTATGCGGACCTTTCAAGAAAAAGTCCCTGAGGCGAAAGACGGAGAGTGGTGGGCTACCATGGAGTTAGTCTTTGACATGCAACTTTATATCTGAGAGCTTGAATTGGCAGGTTACCCTCCGCCATACCTACGCTATACCTTCGCAACACGAATGCTCGACCGCGGCGTCCCCATCGAGCAGGTCAACTACCTCGCCGGCCACAAGTCGATGGCGATTACCAAGCGGGGCGAATGGCGGGCGCCGTCACAAAGATCGCAAAACCGGCCAACTCGCCGGCGCGCGCTGCAGCAACCAAACTTACAACCGCTAATAAGAGCTACCTCTCGACCAGCTTCAAGTTCGGCATTCGCTGCGGCTACAATACGATCAACCCCGTTGAGTTGATCGAGGCCGCGCCCGTCGTCATCGAGGCCTACGAGGGCTTTCACGAGGACCAGCTCGGGCTCCTACTCACCCACTGCCCCCTTCATACCCGCCTCATTGCGACGATGCTGACCGATACCGGCATGCGGCACCGCGAAGAGCTTGGCGCGATGTCCCGCTCCTGGATCCACTTCAACGAGTCCCCCTTCCCCCGCACCGTCGTCCCGGGCGAAGCAGCAAAGAACAGAGTGCCTCGCACGTTACCAATGACCAAACGGGTCCAGGCCCTACTGCACGAGATCATGGAGAATGGATTGGTCTTCGACGTACGCACCGACACCAACGACAACGGCGGCGGCAAGGTGCGGGAATACCGCTGCCCCGCTCGCACCGGATCGTACCCTATACGTCGATACGCAAGAGCCTCAGTTCAGCCGGCCACCGCGCCGGCCTCGGCCATGTCCGCCCACACGATCTACGCCATACCTTTGTCACTCGCCTACTCGACCTCGGCGTCCCCATCGAGCAGGTCAATTACCTCGCCGGCCACAAGTCGATGGCGATGACCAAGCGTTACGATCATGCGAACGAGGAGCGTTACGGTGCGGCTATCGAGGCGTTGGATGCGGCGGGTAAGACGGGTAGTGCGGAGGCGTTGGCGGCGGCGAGGTGGAAGCGGACTTAGTTGGATGAAATCCTCAGGTGGCTGACCACCGCCGCCTCTGGCGATATACGGAACGTGGGTGTGGCTCTACCTGCATTTCAACTGAACGTCCCGCCGTGTTCTTGCAACACTGCCGCGATATCGCTTTGTTCCGTGCGCCCAGCCCAGGCAAGAGGCCGCGCCCAACCGGCGCCCGCCTTGTTGGGGTCGGAGCCGCGCTGCAAGAGATAACGAACCAGTGCAATATTTCCGTAACGCACCGCCCAGCCAAGAGGTGTGGATTGCAATTGCGCCTCCAGCGGGTCAATCTCCGCCCCTGCGTCGAGCAGAGCCCGTGCGAATTCGACGGTCTCTTCGGGCGTGTGGCCGTACGTACGGCCACACGCCCTGGCAGCAAGGTGATGCATAATTGTGAAATCGGCACGATTGCGGTTTTTCCGCAGGTTGGGATTAAAGCCGTGCGCGAGTAGTAGCTCGAAATTGCGGTGAAGGCTGCGGCGGTCCCAGCCCTCGTTGTTGATTTTGAGGTCGCCGATGCGCCAGCCACGGATGGCCGAAGCCAATAGGTTGAATTGCTCCTCCTCCGATGATACGGCCGGTCCGTGCTCCAAGCGGTAGCGGACCATTTGTTCATTTCCCGCAAGCAGGCCAGCCCACATGATCTCGTACTGGCGCTCGGGCTCGGCCTTGACTCGCTCGGCCAACGCGGCCATATCGCCGGTCAACGCGTAGCCGATATCGTCAACGGTGGCCCCGTGCAAAAAAAGCAAATCAGCGAGCTTTTTGTCGCCGGCCTGGTAGGGCCAGATTACCGCCGGCCCGGAGGCGTAACACGCAACCTCGGCTTGGGCGCCGTGCGCGAGCAATAGCTCAGCGATCTCGTAATGGCCCCGGTTACAAGCCAGCCAAAGCGGCTGTCCCCACTGCTCTACCTTATCGCCCGCTACTTCAATCGCATGTGGCGCGTCCGGGTCGGCGCCGGCGTCCAATAGCGCCCGCAGCGCATCGACGTGGCCGCGAAACGACGCGATCGCCACCGGATTGTAGGCTTTCTCCGCGTGCAGCGCCTCCGGCTCCGTCGCCAACTTGGCTGCGATGCCCGCCACATCGCCCAGAGCCGCGGCGGCAAACAGGTCGTAGCTCGCACCGTGGCCGACCAGCAGGCCCGCGATCGCTGTACGGGCCGCGTACTGCGCGTCGGGGATCTTCCAGTTGTGGAAGAGACAGCGATTGAGGGGTGTCCGCCCCTCGGCATCCGCGTGATCGACGTCGGCACCCCGTTCCAGCAACAACCGCACCATTGAGAAATCACCGCAGTCTATTGCTTTGAACAAGGGCGTCTGACCACGACGGTCGGTAGCGTTGACCAGCGCGGCGTCCTGGTCGAGCAACGCGGTAACAGCCGTCCGGTCACCCTCCGCCGTTGCTTCCGCGACTTCCAAACCCAGATCGCTGGTTCCGCGTGCAGCCGCTAAAAAGCCCTCGATGACATCAACGATCTCTTCCAGGCCGCGGTCCTGTGCCATCGCAAGAGGATGGGTCGCATCGCGATGTGGGTAGATGCCATTCAACGGGTCGGCGCCGGCTGTGAGCAACAGGCGCACGACATCGGGTTGGTTGCCGTAGACGGCGAAATGCAAGGCCTGGTGTTCATCGTTGGAGGCGGTATCCTGTGTCGCCAATTGCGGGGACACCGCAAGGATTTCGACAATGGTACCCAGGTCGCCTTGTTCGGCAGCCCGACAGAGTTCAGGTACGGAATGCCCGCATGCGGTCTTAGTCATAACGTCCAACCTTTGTGTCGATCGGTGAACTGAATACCTCCGTGACGTAGTGTGAACTTACCATGAACCCCTGTCTTAGACCAGGCGAATCTCGGTAGAGACTAAGGATTAAATCTGATACAGATAAACATGATTGTGCGAGGATTGAACTGGTGAAGTCTGAAATTTAGTGCGTGTGTATTAAGGCCCAACCCGACGGCGTGCGCCCCCCGATTAGCTCACAACGACACCGTCGGAACCCGCAGTTGCTCGTCTTCGCGGTCAATATACGGAAAATATGGAAGGCGTGGGCGAACAAACGTGACGGGGGTCACTGGCGTCGCCCCAGCAATAATTCGACGATCTGCGTATGCCCACCGCGGTCTGCCCACTCCAACGGCGTCGCCCAATCCGCCCCGGCTGCTGTCGGATCAGCGCCTTGTTGCAGCAGAAATTCCACCATTTCTCGGTGGCCCGCTCGTGCTGCCAAACCCAGGGGAGTCGAGCAGTATTCCTCATCGACGGGATCGATCTCCGCACCGTGATCGAGTAGCAGTCGCGCCTTCTCGATCTCTCCGTCGTAGACCACATCGTGCAATAGTGTGGTGCTGTGCCAGTTTTTGTGGTTGGGGTTGGCGCCCTTTTTCAACAAATACCTGCCGACACCGAGGTGCTTGAAGTAGTAGCTCTTACCCCATTTGGTAACCTGGGGAACCGTGGCCCCATAGTTGAAAAGTAAGTCTATCATCTCCCAGCACGCATCGCGGGTTGCTATAGCAAGTATGCCCTCGTTCCAGAACATCGTCGCGTCCCGAGCGAGGTAAGGATGTTTGGCCAGAATCCCTTCGGCGGCCCCCAAGTCGTCGTCTGTTATAGCATTTTGGAGCCTGTCTTTTGGCGAATCTCCTGGCTCAGCGCCGTGGTTAACTAACATCTGAAATAATTCTGGCGTGTCTCGAGCATGATCGAGCGCTCGTCCGCCTGACTCGGCTACTTGCTCGGGATCGGCGCCGTGCTTTAACAGTAGATGCGCCAGTCTGATGTCGCGACGGAAAGCGGCAATCCACAAGGCATGGCCCCGCGGGCTGCCGCTTTCGGGCAAGTTGGGATCGGCGCTATGATCAAGCAATAATTGCACCATCTCTTCGTCGCTTCGCCAAGCCGCCGCTGAGATAGGTCGACGGTGGTGCGTGTCCTCAAAATTGGCCAGTGCAGCGTCTTCTTCAAGCCACCGCTTCACCGCTGTATGATCGGCAAAGACCGCCGCGAGAAAGATATTGTATTTTGCTCCCCGGGCGAGTAGAAGACCGGCGAGGCGACCTGCCCGGAGCGATTCAGTTGGTCGTTCGGCGTCGTACCTCACCCAGCCCTGGTTGTTGAAGAATATCGCGCTATGGATCGGTTTGAAGCCATCGCTATTGACTGCCTCTGGGTCTGCGCAACGATCGAGTAGCAATTCTGCAACAGACGAGTGTCCCCCGGCACAGGCCTTGTGCAATGCCGTGTCCCCGGTTTCATTGCTGGCGGTGGCCAACAGCGGATCCAAATCCAATAACCGTTGCACCCCGGCCAAATCGCCCGTGCGCGCGACGGTTAACAACGCATTAGCCTGTTCACGCAAAGGGAACCGCCTTGCCAACTCCTCTTCTAACAGCGCCACGATTTCATCGTAGCCCCGTTCTCGAGCCATCTGAAGTAAGGAATCGCGGAAGCGGTAGCTTCTATATGTCGGATCTGCACCGTGAGCCAGAAGAAGCCGTACTATGGCCACATGTCCCTCACGCACGGCGAAATGGATCGGTGGGGTGTAGTTGTATTCGCAGTGCACCAGACCCGGGCAGCACTCAATCAGTCCGTGCACCGCGCTGAGATCGCCATGGTGACAGGCCGTGAGCATCCGCCATATCTCGTCGGTGGTGGTGGAATAGCCTCCGGTCAATGAGATCGGTTGGTTGGAGCCGAATTCTACGTGTTGCAACATATTTGAATGTCTTGCAGTATGCGGGTTACCCTTTGCGACCCTACCTCTGCTTCCAACTCACCGCCTCCAATGCCTCCGCCCTACCCGTCTCAGGCTTTACCGGTATGCAAAGAGGAATTCAATGTAATGGGCGTGGGCGAATGAACGTGACCGGGGGCACTGGCCGATTGCGTCGGCGGCTTGTTGCTACGCAGCTTATTCCCGGCTATCCTGGTGCTCTGTCTCCTCCGTTTAGGACGTTGGCAATTGAATTATGCGGTGCCGAGTTCATGGCACGTGTTATTTAGGCTTACTTACCCCCAATTCCGATTTGGTTGCCGTCCGGGTCATGCAGGACAAAATCGGTAAGATCGTACTCAGATCTCAGCCCGATGTCATCTACAAAGGTAAGTCCTTTGGCTCGAAGTTCTGCGTACAATTCTCGAATGTTTTCTGTCCAAATATAGCAATTGCCAGACCCAGGCTTACTACCCGATGCCCTCTGGAGGCCTATTTTGACTTGTTCCCTTTGAATCAATGCAAATACGGGGGCCCGATCGAAAATGACGTTGAACCCCAACTTTGATATGTAAAATTGTTTTGCTGCATCCATATCGGACACGGGCATCGTGGGCGCTATTTCCTTCATCGGGAGAAACCTCAGTTCGGTATCAAAGGTCTGAACCAGACTGGTCATCAATCGCGACCAGATCCCCGATGGCGATGACCAAGCGTTACGAGCATGCGAACGAGGAACGTTATGGTGCGGCTATCGAGGCGTTGGATGCGGCGGGTGGCGGTCGGTTCGTCTGGCGCGACGGTGTCGGTCAGTCTCGCCAATCGGGCTGGTGCCTGCTTGGGTACGGAGACACGACGGCTGCAAACCCCCGTCTCATCAAAGCGGATGACGGAGGGATACCGAGGAGTTTTCACCAATACTGAGCATCGACTTGATCGGTTCCTCTTTCACGTAATCCGCGGGCTTTTTCCCAGACTTGTTCCTAATTGTAGGGTCAGCCCCCGCCGCGAGAAGGATCTCCACGATTTCTCTGGCTCTTTGGGCTTTGCCGGCTGTGCCAGGTGCTCCAGTCTGTGTTACCGCACGGTGAAGTGGCGTAGAACCGTTTCGGCGGCATGCACGGTTGACGTTGGCACCGTACTCTATTAGGGTTTTGACTGCCGCGGGGCTTCTGAAGCGTACTGCATGGTGTAGCGCCGTGACCCCATTCTTATCGCAAGCAAGGAGATCCGCACCCCGCTTCAAAGCTATGATAAGTCGCTGGCGTTGGTCCGCCGGTCGCGCATTCCGTTCGCAGCAAATTTCGAAGAGTTTGTTCTCCACTGATGTTTGCCTACTGGTTCGATCCTTAACGTTAAGGAGACTACATCTAAGCGAGCAATAGCAGACCAACCAGCGCAGGCCACCAGCGTCGGTCAGCCTTGCAGATCGCCACCGCCATCAGCGTCAATGGCGCTATGGGGCGTTTGTTTCGTTTCCCCAGCTGATCCAATCGTCTGTATAGCTGCTCCTCGCAAAGAGGTCCCCGACAGTATAAGAAATGCCCCCGTCGCATTCAAGCGGCCGGGGCGGTGCGTTCAAGCGGCGGGGGCGGTGCGTTCAAGTGGCGTCTACAGTGCTCTCAGCGGCAGCAGGGCAGGGAGGAGAGGTGCGGTCGCTATATGCGGGTTCGTCGGCGTTAGGGCGCGTGGCCAGTCGGTTCGCCTAAAGGGTTCTTCTGTTGAAGGTATATCCGTCCATCGTATTTCCTCCAATAAACTATGGTAGCGCAGTCCGCAACGTGCCCGTGATGAAAATGACGCCGCTGAAGCGTTCGGCCTTGCTGCTTTAACGGATTACTCGCATGCCACGAAGAAACATCAGCGCTATATCAGTTCGTCATCCTGACCAAAAACGATAGAGACACCATTTATATCTAAAATACTGAACTCTCGAATCCCGTATGGCTGTGTAGTGGGCGCGATTTCTGCTTTTGTGCCGCGTTCGTTTAATTCCTCGTAGTAAGCATCAACATCTCGAACCCAAACAAAAAGATGAACTCCGCTCGGTGCTTCCGATCCACGTGCAAAATGAACCGCGGCATTGTCGCGCCATACAACGGCGTAATTCTCGTCACCGAAATCCCAATGAAATCCTAATTTATCTCGGTAATATGATGCTGTCGCTAATACGTTCACCACATGTAATACGGGCGAGCCCTGTACAAACTGTTTGGGATTTGAATGAGGTAAATCAGGCATTAAAATCTCCAGATTATGGGCCACAAATGTTCAAGCTATTCCTGCCTTAATAAAGGACCATCATGGCGCAGCTCGCAATCGCCATCAACGTCAGTGGACGCGTAGTCTGCGAACGTCGCCGTTGCGACACAAAGAAGAAAACCCCCGGCCGTCCCTGATGAGAGGGTCAAGCCACCGGCGTTGGTCGTCGCGCTGACGAGTTCGCGGGCTTTATGGCTCCTTGATACCTGGCGGTTGCTCCCGCCACCGGCGGCGCCTGCAGAGATCGTCATTTTAGCGGCATTAGCAGATGAGTCACTCGCCATGGCATCACCCGCCGCATCATCCGGACTCACCACGGGGTTCTCACTGCCATGACAACCGGCAAACAAACCAACAAATACGAACGATAGAATCTGTCTCATTGTACGTCCTCCTCTGCCGCGCCTCAATCGCCTGACGCATCCACCATAGGCTGACCAATGATATACGCCGCGGCCACAATAGCCACCGGCATGGTGATCTCTACCACCCCCTTAACCGCTGCCGCACCCGCTGCTATCTGCACGGAATTGTTTGGTGAATGGAGATTCTATATGTTACCCCACCTACCAGCCAACTTGCACACTACGAGGTGGCCTATCGTAAACCTTTGGCAGAAGGAGATCCGCCATGCGTCTTGAAATCACCCACACCGTCAAAGCTACCAACTATAAGGCCTTATATAGATAGCTACAAGAAGACCTTAGCGGAGGATAGAAAAACACGTCCTGATCACAAAGAACCGAGGGTTTTGGTGACTTTGTTTGGCGAGCTCAATAGAGTTCGTATAGAGTTTGAAATGGATGAGACGGACATCGCCTTTCAGGATTGGATCGAAGGCGGATTCCGCAGCATGATTGAGTATACACCGGAGGAACCTGCTCTGTGGCAGGAGCTGTCCGAGAAACTCGAGACGGCCTGGCTACAGGATGTCGATGTCGCTGCCGTATGAAGTCGTGACGAGCGAGCGCGAGGCCCGCGCTCAACAACACATTATTCGATTGTCAAAGATCAATCAACCCCCGGTTCGTCTCCGACGTGCCGGGGGTTGTTTAAGAACAGTTACTTCATCGGAATTGAGCAGTATCATAATTTCATATAGGTCTCCAATAATGAGGGAGTTTTTTCTCTATGGCAGAAGAGAAACCGGATAGCGAGAATCCAGGCTCCGACCTGGGCAAGAACGCGTCATTAGACACCACGCCCGCGGCAGATCCCACTCAAGACAGAATCGAAGATGAAGCACCTATCCCGCAAGCGCCCAATTTCCCACTGTTGGTCTTGTCTTGGGGGGTGTTTACCATTGGTCTCTACTTTTTATACGCTGCTGGGATGGGTTGCTACGGCGGAAGTAGCTCCGAGGCAAAGCTGGCGTTTTCTACTTTGCTGGGCATATTGGCGGTGCCTGTCGGCTTCTTTCTGCGGAAGTGGGCTTATTCCGGATTAGCCAAAGCACTTGGACAAGCACCGCCGGGCGTAGATATTTCTCAACGTTGACGCCCCTTGGATTTGGGTGGACGTAGAGGCTGGTCAACGATTGCCGTGGCGCGGCGTTACGCCAAAGTCAACGTTGTCAAGCTGTCGCACAATATTCGAAAAGCTCTCGCAGATAGGCCCAGCGGCGAGGTGCGCACCGACCTACCCGAACTGCGCATCGCTTAGGCGAACCGACACCCCAACGCCCCTAATGCCGGCGAACCCGCAGATACCGCCTGCACGCAAGCGCTGCTGCCGCTGACAGCGTCGCAGACGCCGCTTGACGAACGCCACCTCCGCTTGGATGCGACGGGGGGTGCTTGCCTGTACGGCGGCCAGTTGGGACGGCTAGAACACCACGCCAACGAATAGAGGCTACCTTGTTGCCCCAAAGGTACTTACAAGAACACAAAAATAACCGGAACCGAGTGGCAGCCCGATTCCGGCCTCAATCCTATGATGGATTGTATGAGTCACCCCAAACCGGCTAGGAAAGGAGGATCATGAGAGGAGTATATAGTGGTTTCCAGTTAATGCAATGCCCCTGGGAACATAGCTCTGTCTACAGCCCGCCTGCTAATCCGAACACATCACCATCTTTGTCGTTTCTTGTATGTGACCCGACTCTTCGATGACCTTTTGGTTTTCCGGCTGCTGCATAAAGCTCTGCAGGGCATCAACGGTTGGAACATCCATTATGACATGCACATTATTAGGAGTCGCTAGCCCGTGCCCGTAAGAGATAGTCTTAATCTGGGCGTTTTCTCTCGCTTCATTATGGCCGGTAAATGCCGCTTCCCATTGAGCCCAATCCTATACCTGAAAACTGGCGATTGCTTTCGGCATCGTCATCATCCTTTCGCCATGTGTTAGTGAGCAGAATGTACTATTTCAGCATATAACATAAAAATGCACCCGCATCTGCCAATGACAACTCCGTGACAGCATTATTCCGAATGGGTATTGCAGCCATATATATGCTCCGGCAGCTATGCGCCCGCTGCCGATTATAGCGCCAGAGACGCAACAACTCCGATTACTATGCCCAAAGGCCATACGCTCAGACTCGGGCCGTTACGCACGGGCGAACGTCGAAAGTCGAACAACGTCAGGCGAACCGTCCCGCCACCCCACCGCTATTGCCCGCGAACCCGCATATACCGCCCGCACACACGCCCCACCCTGCCCTGCTGCCGCTGAGAGCCCGCAGACGCCGTCTGACGGCCTCGAGCGTCCCGCCCCCGCCGCTTGTGCGGCGGCGGCAGATTGCGTAACGTATTCGCCCCAAATTCGCTCACGCATTCCGCGCAAGCGACGCTCTTCTAACCTTTGGCAGGAGGTGTCCGATCAAACATCTAATCCATCTTTCAACCGCAATCGCTGTGTTAGCTCTCGCTAGTAATCTCTCTGCCGAAGAGTCCGATGGACATACAACGCAAAACAAACAAAGTCAGATTACTGAGGCAGAAGTCGTAGACACCATAAAGAGAATGTTCCATTCGTTTTCCGTTGAAAGCGACGACAAGAACAGTTTCTACGATGTCGTGACGGACGATTTCGTTCTCTATGAAATGGGTCAAATTTTCAGCGCATCAGAATTTATCGAATTTGCGGAGTCATTTAATACCATCGAGGATGATTGGGAATTGACTGACTTCAATATTTCCATTGATAACCAATCGGCGCACGCATATTTCCAAAACAAAGGCAGATTCGTCACGTTGACTGAAGGCAAGAAACGGTTGACAAGAAAGGAATGGTTAGAAAGTGCGTATATCGTCAGAGTCAACGGTGAACTAAGGGTGAAATTTTATTTTTCTGATGCAGTGAATGAAACATCGGAAGATTTAAGCGACTGATCCTCTCTACGTCTTCGTCCATACGGCAGAAATCCGCCTGAGATGCGCCGACGACATTGGGCCGACATTTTTTCGCGGCGCTTATGCCGCTGAGAACGGCGCTGACGGCGAACCCGCATACCGCAGCACGCTCCACCCCCTTGCCCTGCTGCCGCTGATAGCCCAGTAGACGCCGCCTCACAGCCGCTAACGCTCGCCCTGTCGCTTGGTATCCGACGGGGCGTTTGCTTGTGCGGCGATTACGACCTTAGTAAACTACCCGTCCCATCGTCGCTCACGCATTCCGCGCAGGGCGACTACTATTCTAACCTCTGGCAGTAGGTTACCTGATGGCTCTTATCCACTCACAGTCTCCTCTGAAGCGCTTGTCACGACCGGTTTGAATTGGCCTCACCCGTGACGTTTTATTTTTGGGCTTGTACTATTTATGCCTCTACGATCACGTGTGGGACACAACCGAATTATTCTTACGCTTCATCATCCCAAAACTCGGTGAAATTGCCGTCGCCATTTTCGTATTCAATATAGAGACGTTGTCTGCCATAATTCGATCTGTTATCACTTTGATATGCCCTAACCTTATACCAGGGCTGATTGGGTTAACCTATGCCAAATTTCTTGAGGTATTGATTGTCATTTTCGCTTCAAATGTCTTGTATTGCTTAGTCTATATAACCTACTCGCCAAAGAAGACGTAATCGGTCGGCGCAATGGCAAGCCGCTTATTCACCTACAAAGCAGGCAACATTTTCATAGCGATGCTAGCCTCGCCCTCGCTAACACAGCGCCTACGATCGCCTCGGTTCGCATTGCTCACCGCGCTGTAACGCCAGGCTAGGACGCCGTCAACGACTGCACTAGGCGAACCGACCGCCACCCGCCGCTGACGCTGGCGAACCAGCATATACCGCCACACGCCCGCCCCGCCCTGCTGCCGCTGACAGCGCCGTAGACGGCGCCTGACGGCCGCTCGACCCGCCCCCGCCGCTTGGACACGACGGAGGCTTCGCTTGTGTGGCGGTAGCGGTTTGCGTAGCGTAACTGCCTCATCGTCGCTGACGCACTCTCCGTAGGCGACTACTCCTTTAACCTTTGGCAGGAGGTAAATTTAATGCCGTATAAGTTGCTGATGACCCAACGGGTACAGCCTGGGCAATACCAAGAGCTTAAAAAGATGATGGATTGCCAGATACATGCTGTAAATCTAAAAATAGCGAGGAACTGATATGAGCAAATTAGAGGGTAAGGTTGCGGCGATTACGGGGGGCAATAGTGGAATTGGGCTGGCCATCGCCAAAAGATTTAGAGCTGAGGGAGCCGCAGTAGCCATAATGGGAAGAAATTCTGAAACCTTGGAGTCGGCGGTTGCTGAAATCGGAGAGGGTACGGTCTCGTCCATGGGTGACGTTCAATCACTCTCGGATCTGGATGAATTTTTCAGCAAGATATCCGAGCACTTTGGCAGCTTGGACATCGTTGTTGCAAACGCCGGTGGAGGCAAAGTAGGCCCCGTCGACCAAGTTGATGAAGCCACGTTTGACGAGATGACAGATACAAATTGGAAGGGTGCGTTTTTCACGATTCAGAAGGCGCTTACTTTAATGGGTGAGGGGGGCAGTATTCAGTTGATCTCGTCTTGTGCTAATCTCAAGGGGCTTCCTGCATATTCCGTGTACAGTGGCACAAAGGCAGCAGTGCGCTCGTTGGCACGCTGTCTTGCAGCGGAACTCGCCCCTAAAGGGATCAGGGTCAACTGTCTTAGTCCTGGAGCCATTGAGACTCCTGTCTGGACAAGATCCGGTGTACCAGCAGACCAGGTTGATGGACTGAAAGAGTTCATGACAACCATGATTCCAATGGAACGTTTTGGTGAGCCCGATGAAGTTGCAGCTGTGGCTCTTTTTCTGGCTTCTGAGGAATCCTCCTATGTGACCGGTGCAAATATCGCGGCGGATGGTGGTTTCGCCCAGGTTTAAGGAAACCGGATCGGTCACTACCTACCAACCCAACGGTAGGAAGGGGGTGAGGTTGGGTGCCGTCAGTGACGGCGGCGCGATCGCGATCTTCCACAAGACAGGCGACCCGATCATCGACTTACACCCCGACGAATACGGCAACGGTCAGGTCGGCGCTTGGAACCGCAAAGGCAAAGGGCGAACGCTTCAACCTGGGCCATGATAGAGCAACGCTGGCGGCAGCATCAAACGTTTGCTGAACGCGTCTGACGAGAATCGCCGCATACACCCCACCGCCCCCGCCATCCGCTTGGATGCGACGGGGGCTTTTCTTTTTTACCACGCCCCACCATCACTCTCGGGCCGCCGTCCTGTTGCCGCTCAGGGCCGCGATGGCGGGCAACAGTCCTTTAGCGCGCTCCTGCCCTCTTCAGGCGTCGAGCGATCTTGCCGTGCTTGCGCCGCTCCGCCCAGGCGAGCGGTCGCGCCCACGCTTCGCCCCCTGACGGATCGGCTCCGCGCTCCAGTAGCAGTTCAACGACATCGTCCTGCCCCTGGCGCGCCGCCCACCCCAGCGGGGTCGAGCGGTATTCCTCGTCCACGACGTCGATGTCGGCTCCGAACTCGAGGAACAGATCCACCAGCGTCTGACGATGCGCGCGCTCTCGCCGTTGAACGGGGTTGTTGCGTCCTTTACGCACCCACATGGGGTTCATCTCCGCGATGTTGTGGAGGGGCGTCTGCCACTGCCAGTTGGGCAGGTTGGGGTCCATACCTGCCGCCAACAAGCGCCGGGCCAGTTCCGGACGACGCCAGAGATACGTGCGGCACTCGGTGACCACGGGGGGCACCGGTATGCCGCTGCTGAGCAGCAGGTCCAGCGCGGCCACCTTATTGAAGGCGACGGCAAAGGTATACACTGAGCCGCATCCAGCCCCTGCGACCGCAGTCGGGTCGTGCTCGATCAGCACGCGCAACGCGTCGATGTCGTCAGCAAGAACGAAATCGGCCGCATTCTTCGCCTTTGCGCCGTAGCGATAGAGCAACGCTTTCATCGCGTCGTCTTTGGCTTGATGGATCGGCGCACCGCTCGACTCGATCCAGGCGTTGGGATCGGCGCCGGCTTCTAGCAGCATCTCCGCGATCGCCAGATGTCCCTGCGCAGCGGCATGCCACAAGGCCGCACCGCGAGGGGCGTCGGGCACCGGTTGCGTTGGCTCCACGCCGCCCCGCACCAGCGCCCGCACCAGTTTCGCCTGGCCCGCCTTGGCGGCGATCGTCAGCGCCTGCCCGCCCCGATGGCGACGGCTTGTGCGGCTCCGGCACAGCCGACGGACGGTCTCTACGTCGCCGTCCTGAGCAGCCAGATCGAGCGTGTACTCGGCGCCATGCGCAAGGAGAAACCCCACCATAGTCGCGTCGTTGTTCCTGAGCGCAATATCGATCGGGCGCTGGTTGCGCGCCCGGTACCAGTCCGGACTGCCCCCCCGTTGTACGGCGTCGACCGACGCCCCCCGTTGGCACAGCAGCGCCACCGTCGCACGATGACCGCCGTGGACGGCGTGATGCAGCGGCGTCCACCCCTCGCCATCGCCCACCCCCACCTGACCCTCGTCCGCCCGCAGGGCCACTTCGACCGCCGCCGTATCGCCGCCTCCCGCCGCGGTGTGGATAGGCCGTGTTCGGTCGACGTTGTGGCGCCGTCGATCGTCGGCGAGCAATTGCGCTACCGCTTCATGGCCCCGATCGCGCGCGACGACCATCAAATCCTCGTGCCCGTAGCGCACCCACGTGGAGTCGTCGCCCCCGTCCAGCAGTAGCTGGACGATGTGGAGGTGCCCTTCGCGCACAGCAAAGTGAAGGGGGCGTGTATACCAGTATTCGAGCTGCACCCGCCCGGGGTCGGCAGCTAGCAACTGGACCATTTTGCCGCGCTGACCGCCGCGCGCCGCCGTCAGCATCGTCCAGGTCTCGGGCTCAACGCCTGCTGGCTTGATGAGCCCTAGCTTGGCCCGTCGGCGTTTTCGTTTCATAGTCGACGTCCTTTTTTCGTTGTGTCACCAGATGGACTGCGCTACTGTCCAGGCGAGCGATTTAATCCAATGAATCCCAGATTACAATGTGCCGATCGAAGAAAAATATCGCCAAGTCATGCGTCCCGGCTTCTTCGGGTCGGTTGCCCGGGTCGGCATCTCGGCGCCCACCAGCTTAGCAAACTGCCGCCCCGACATACCGATAGTTGATAAGGAAAAGTTAATAGATATCTCCGAAAGATAAAAAGTCCGATTTATTAGTCGCAATGTTAACGATTACTACGGCGACAGTCGGCCCCCGATTAACCCACGTTTGCCGGAAGCTTCTTCGTCGAATCACCGGAGGCGGTAATTATCGCTGACCCCCGTCGCTCACTATCACCCACCCGTCGGCCGCCGCTGTAGCGCCGCAGACGCCGCCTGACGAGCATCATCACTGCACGCCCAACCCACAGCTTTGCGCATACTGTCGGCAAACGTGAGGATGCTACTTTGACGAACCGACCGCCACCCGCCGTTGAGACCACCGAACCCGCCAATACCGCAGGCACACGCCCCACCCTGGCCCGCTTGCCGCTGACAGCGCTGTAGACGCCGCCTGACGCCACCCCCGCCGCTCTCGATGCGACGGGGGCTTTTCTTGTATGGTCCTATCGGATTACGTATAATGAAAGCCCCATCGTCGACGTTGTATTCTGCGAGATCGGCGAACGCTTCCAACCTTTGGCAGAAGGTTCTCTCAAGTGTCCACAGTAAAACATTGCATCTGGCTAAGAAAACGCCAATCCCAGCACACGGGCGAACTCAGACTATTCCCAAATAGTCGATCTCGATGCAGCCGCATATCACACCGCAACCATTCGTACACCGCTTTGGTAATAGCAAGGAGAAATCGCTAATGGTTTTTCTCAGGACATTAGTAATCGGGGTACTCCTGTTTTCGGCAACACCCGCACGCAGCACCGTATCTGAACCTACGCCTTCCTTAGCCCATAACAACACCATCGCCATTGCCGTGCCACTCACCGATATCCAGATCGATGGCGACCTGACGGACTGGCCCAACGACCTGCCGATCTACAAACTACGCGAACGCGACTGGGCATTGAGTCCGATCGATGCAAATGGTGCCTTATTGGACACCAGTGCCGATTGCAGTCCGCACTTTCGCGTCGGCTACAATCTGCGAGATCAATCTATATACTTGGCCATTGAGACTCGTGACGATACGCTTTTTGAAGAAGACGCCTCACTGGTGTATTTACATACGACGCTCGACCCGGACCAAGAACCCGTTCGTTATTATCGAGAGTATCACAGCGAAGATCCAGAAGTCTCCAATATAGGATTCTTTGATGATCTATTGTTTAGCCAGGAGAGTCTTGCCGAAAGCGGCGTCCGATCTGCAGTTGGCAGAGTCGGCGATGTAACGGTGTATGAGTGGGCGTTCAAATTGTCTCCATCGGATATGGAGAAAATCGCGACTAATGCCGGTACTCGATTTCTTTTTGATGTCGGCGTACGGGATTTAGACAACGAAGATGACGAGTTCAAACTTTCGTGGAGCCCAAATCCCGCAAAAGACGACGATGGCGCATTGCTGGGCTGTCTGACGTTTGCTGCCGAACATTCCCAACTGTTCCAGGTACAGGGTACATTGGTGGGAGAGGATATGATCCCACTACCAGGAATGAAAATGCGCATCGAGAATACCCAAGGATCGTGGAAAAACGAAATTACAACAGGTATAGAAGGTCGCTTCAGTGCCTGGTCACTACCGCTCGATCTTCAAATTACGGTTAGAAGGCATTTGGCTGCAGATACGGTACATGTAGAATTTAGCCCAGGAAAACAGCCCGAAGTAAAATTGATCGCACCCCATTTCAATGCCGAGGTTCGGCCGGTACTGATCTCAACTCACGAACCTGGAATCGAACCTCCTTTTCTTTTGGAAGGGGCTCGATATAGAATTGGAGACGACCCGAACTGGGCAGCTACGGATTTTGATGATAGTGATTGGGAGGTTATCACCGTAGGGAAATGGCGTTTCGAGGCGCCTGATTCCCGTGTAATCTGGATACGCCAGCGCTTGATCGCCGGTAGTGGAATATCCAATAAGCCTCTGGTTCTCAAACCGACGGATGTTTGGGTGGACTCCTGTACCTACTTCCTAAATGGGACGAAGCTTGCAAATTTCTATCCTCTCCATCCAAGAGAGGCGGATGCCAGAACAACGATAACGCTTGGCCAGTTGGAACCCGACTTGCTGGTCACCCGATATGCCTATTCAAGCAGAGAATACTTTAGCGTCTGGACATACACTTACAATCCTGTCTTTACAGAAGCTAGTTTAGATTTTCAGGAAGTCATAGAGTATTCCCATATCAGCATCCCTAATCTATCCATATTCATATGTATGCCACTTATGCTATCCGCATTACACCTACTAACTTTTTGGTTCTATCGGAACCAAAGGGAGCATTTGTACTACGCATTATTCACGGCTTCAACCGCTGGAACGGCTATATTTCGAGTAGGTGCCGAGCATTTTAATTGGGATCCCGACGCCTCTGGTATTATCGGCACCCTGCTATTATTCTTGTTACTAACATGGTCCCTGATGTGTTTTGTCGGAATCTTGTTTAATCAAAAAGACACACCATTATTCAAACTTTATCAAGGTAGCGCATACACCGTTTCTATCGGTCTGATCAGTTTATTATGCGGCATACTCTTAGCGCGCTATAACCCCCTCGATCTCGCTGAGCCTGATTTCGAAGAACGTTGGCAATTCTACTACGGAGCATTAGCGCCTTTCGCTTTTATACTCATCGGCTTATTTGTATGGTTAACTTGGAAAAATAGTACAGCCGATCGGCATCGTCTCACTAGTTGGTCTGCTGGGATTGTTGTGCTTCCAACGTTTTTTTCTCTAGTCGATGAAAGTATCGGACAACCAGTCTTTGAAATGACCTACGGGATCATCTTTTTGGCCGGTACGTTTGTACTCATTAAAGCTACATACCGCGCTCTACGCGCTAGAACACTTGGATCCACGACTATAGCAACGGGTATGTTGATGTACTACACGTTTGTATTTGGTGCCGCAATCTATTTTGGTTCAACTGGTAGATCTACACCTCCATTCGAATATTTCTCAATTGGATTTTTCTCAATAATACTGGCGATTTCGATCCATCTCGCTCGCGTGGTTGGTAAAACAGGCCGCAGTCTCGCGGAACAGCTTGTCCAAGTCGAGACCTTGTCGCAAACCAACCTCAAGCAGGAACGTATACTCAGACAGCGCATGGAAGATGAACTGAAAGAGGCACATCAACTGCAGATTTCCATGCTGCCCCACAACGTACCGGAGCATCCCGTAGCAGAGGTGGGTTGGTCGATGAAAACGGCGACTGAGGTCGGCGGCGACTATTACGACTACCGGATCGCCGATGACGATCGACTAACCCTGATTCTGGGCGACGCAACCGGACACGGGATGCAAGCGGGCACTCTGGTGACCGCCACGAAGAGCCTCTTCCAGAGCCTCACAAAAGAAGAAAACCTCGCCGATACCGTCTCGAAGATGTCCGTGAACCTGAAATCCATGAACCTAAACCGCCTCGGCATGGCACTAACGCTGGTGGAACTCGACGGTCATCAGCTCCGGTACTGTGCCGCTGGCATTCCTCCGATGCTTATATACCGCGCCAGGGAAGACAAAGTCGAGGAAGGTGAAACCGGTGGCTTGCCCCTCGGTCTCACCATGCACGGCAGTTACCAGCAAACCGAAATGACTTTGGAAACCGGCGATGCCCTCTTGCTCATGAGCGATGGTCTTGCCGAGCGCACCAATGAAGCAGAAGAGGAATTCGGATATAAGCGCGTGCAAGATCTTTTCCACGAGGTGGCCACAGACACTCCCGCTGAGATCTGTAGAAAGATGGCTGCAGTTGGCGACGTATGGGCCGCAGGAAAGGAACAGGCCGACGATGTGAGCTTCTTGGCTGTACGAATTCGTTAGCAGCGGATTCGTAAACAAATACCCAATGCAGACTAGTGCGTTTAGTGCCAATGCGCAATGAGGTATAGTCAAAGGCCCAACGCTCGAAGCTGGGTTGTGATACGCAACCGCTCTGATGTCGTCAAACGCCAGTCCGCCTAGTTAGATTAACTATCGTTGCCGCGCCCGTGGAACCCGCATGTGCCGCACACACCCCCCTGCCCTACTGCCGCTGACAGCGCCGCTGATGCCCGCGAACACGCATATACCGCTCGCACGCTACACGCCCCCCTTGCCCTGCTGCCGCTGAGAGCGCCGGAGACGCTGACTGACGCGTTGCATCGCCGCAGATCCAACCCTCCGACCGCCCCCCTGGCATCTGGCTTGGATGCCCATATCTTCTTTGCACACTCAACCTGAACATTTATAATGGGTAGACAAGTAAAAACGCTAAAGAAAAGAATCGAATAAATGAACAGACATCAGCGGGCCGCCTTCCGATCAGGCGAGAAACGCGTCGGTCGAGAAGAGCTACACGATTTGTTGGCAATGTCGGAGAGTGCGGATCCAGAGAAGCGATTTATGGCTGCTTCTTATCTATGCCCGTGTCATGTGCGCCGGCGCGTCGATAAAGCCTGGGCGGCACTTTATCGGATGCATGAAGACGAGGAGGTGCGCGTTCGCCGGGCCGCCTGGCACACGCTGGAAGACGGTGGCAGGCCTGAAGACTCGGCCCTCGACGAGATTATCGAGCGAACGTTAGAGCGTGACAACGACAGACAGGTGCTTCGTTTCGCGCGACACCTGTCGAAAGATCGCGAAAAGCGCAAGCAGTTGGACTTCGCGGTTTCGGCAATTTCTGACTATGCCGAGTGCGGTAAATGCGATTTCTGTGGTGAGGCGATCGTACCGGTTAAAAAGGACTTCGAGACAGAACTCGAGGTCGGCGACAGCCGCCGCTTCGCTATGGTCTGTGAGCCCTGCGACGAAACCGCGTAGAGTTCTTTCTTCACCAATGTAGAGACGGAAATGACGGGGGCGTTTTGTATACTGTCGGCAAACCCATGGCAGAAGGAGCGACCGATGACGATCGAACAACGGATGGATCAGCTGGAGAAGCGCAACAAGTGCCTGACAGCAACTCCAAAGTTGCTACCCTTAGCTCTGTGTGCAGTGTTGACCCTATCTGGTTTGCCGACAGAAATCCAGGCACAAGATGAAAATACGCAGAGCATCGGATTTGTAGCAGGCTCTACCCACGGCATAGGAGTCAGCTATGCACGCCAAAACAGCCAAACTGGATATGGATGGCAGGTTTCAGGGTTTCCTGTGTGGTCCCAAGGCGAAAGACACCTCTTCGGTGCAGTGGCTCTGTTCAAGACACTTAACCAAGGCAAGAAAGGGCGTGCATTTCTGTCGTTTGGAGTCGCAGCGCATTATAACCGTAGTATCTATGAGGATGAGCATGGACAGGTACACATCTCGAACGGAGATGACGAGAGCTATGGTCTGATTTTGGGGCCTGGGGTGGGATTGGAACGCTGGTTTGCCGAAAACTTTGCAGTTTCTCTCGAGATACCGGCAGCCATTCGAGTCGATTCCGATGAGGGCTTTTCAATCTTACCAATACCTAATTGTGCACTTGCCTATCGTTGGTAAGCCACGAGCCTCTGTGTGCTGTTTTGGACCCGGTATATGGCGGCGTGATCAGGCGCTTGGAACCGCAAAGGCAAAGGGCGGACGCTGCAACCTGGGCCATGATTGAGCAACGCTGGCGGTGGCATCGAACGTTTGCTGAGCCCGCCTGACGAGCATCGCCGCATACACCCAACCACCCCCGTCATCCGCTTGGATGCGACGGGGGCATTTTGTATACTACCGCCCGGCCGGCCAGAGGCATCGCCGACCGCAACGTGACGCCTGGGTAATAGATGGTCAACGATCGCACTAGGCGAACCTACCGGTACCCGCCGCTCATGCCAACGAACCCGCATATATGGCCGCACGACACGCGCCGCGTTCAGGGGGGCTTAGCCTACGTGCTAAATGAGGGGCCTGTTGCCAAGCGCAAGTACTGCCTGCCAATCCGAACGTATGAGCATCGTTGTCGTTTGTCGGATGTGATTCGCGTCATGTATCCTCTTTTCGATCTCCAGTTACCGCACAAGATTTTGCAATGTGTACGCCCGCCGGACATCCACTATGGCATGGACTCTTTAAGGTGTACGGGCGCAGGATATACCAACTACCAAGCTTGGTCTCTCCCCCGAA
>JACLAC010024685.1_pt1 | contig 31957 bp, 33 predicted proteins | sample 8027881 | NCBI WGS metagenome assembly JACLAC01 (sample SAMN15725517, study PRJNA655200) | protist metagenome | isolation source: fluorescence activated cell sorting (FACS) single amplified genomes of... | place: Spain: Blaines Bay Microbial Observatory, Mediterranean Sea | collected 2016-01-19 | reverse complement strand
CTGCTTCCAAGCTTCTCCTTGGACATAGACGCCTTAGCTGCTTTTGATACTTTATCACTTTTGCTGCAGCTTTGATCAGAGAGATCATCTCATATCCCTACTCACTTTTTGGATTTCGAATAATGATCTGCTTTTCCTCCCAGCGCAAATCTGTCCATTTGAGGTTGGCAAGTTCTGATCTCCCCATTCCAGTCAACATTGCTAAATAGTATAAATTTGCTCTGAAAAGAGGTTCCTTCCTAAGAACGTTCATTAGCATCAGCATTTCCTTTTCAGAAAGTCTTTCTCTAGTGTGGGTCATGAACTCAGAACTCTTTGGCTTAGATTGAGACAGCCTTGGATCACCAGGATCTAGCCCCTGACTAACTGCAAAATTTTGTAGTTAAGTAATCAGGCTCAGGATATTGTGGACTGATTTTGCAGACAGCCCTAGATCTCGTGAGTTATTTCTGAGCCTCAGCATGTCCTCAAAGGATACTTCAGAAATCATTCTGTCTTTAAGTGGGCTGAGGTACTTTTTGAACTGTGATCTCATGCCTCATTCATAGCTGAAACCCCTTGATCCCTTTTCTAGTTTCTGCAGCGTGATATACTCTTCGAATAACTCTGAGATAGATGGTCCTTTTGCACTTTTGGCTTTTAAATGTAGTAGTTGGGAAGCAGTGTCTTATAAATTTCTGAATTCTGGCGTAAGAGGAGAATCTGATTTTGCCTGTAAACCATCTTGTCTTCTTGTCCTTTCTAAAGCAGCTACCTCTGGTTCAACATTCTGAAATCGTCCCAAGACGATCCATGTGTTGCATGCCCCTTTATCTGTAGCTGATGTAGAAGACGCTTGTTCTTTTCTTTCCACGGCGAATATAAACACCAGAAAAGTTGGTAGATTCCTGAACGTAATTTTTTTTCCATGGCCCAACCAGCCAATAAGGACTTGGCTGAGGGGCGTAGGCCCAGCTGATTTGATGGATGCTATTTCAGATTTTCTATCTGACATTTGGCGTTTTCACAGATTTGAATCGGAAAGCATTTTTATAAATAAACTTTGATTACAGATATTTATCAAACACTTGTGTATAGCTCTAAAACAGTCATTGGTAGGTTCGATTCCTGCTCGTCTCCATCAACAAAGAAATTAGAAATTGGTACAATATTAAATCAACGCGAATGGCATCGGACGCTCCCTACCACAACGGCAAGCAAACGCGCCAAGAAACCTCATCAAAATTTTATTCTGGGAAGAAGCCCATGCACTACCAGGCAGAGCACCGAGAATCTATTAAAAACCCAGAAGCTTTCTGGCGAAAACAAGCTGGAATAATTGATTGGTTTAAATTCCCAGAAACAATTCTTTCTCAAGATAATAACCAATCCTATCGCTGGTTTGATGGCGGCAAGTTGAATACCTCCTACCTCGCGCTAGACTATCATGTCAATTCAGGAAGAGCTGAGCAAGCTGCCCTAATCTATGACTCCCCCGTCACTGGCCAACAAAGGACTTTCACCTATTTAGAGTTGCGTGATGAGGTTTCTCGATTTGCAGGAGTCCTAAAAAATCACGACGTTGTTAAAGGGGATCGTATTATTGTCTACATGCCTATGATTCCACAAGCTATCATCACTATGCTGGCCTGCGCCCGACTAGGAGCCATTCACTCAGTAGTATTTGGTGGCTTTGCCCCAAATGAATTGGCAATTCGTATTGATGATGCCCGTCCAAAGCTACTGGTAACAGCTTCCTGTGGAATTGAGATTCAGAAAGTAATTCCCTACAAACCGCTTGTTGATGAAGCGATTCAAAAATCAAACTTTCCACCTCAGAAGGTCCTGGTTCTTCAAAGACCCCAAGTAACTGCAGATATGAAGGATGGGAGAGATTTGGATTGGGAAACTGAACTTTCATCTGCACATCCGACAGAACCAGTTCCAGTTGATTCGTTGGATCCCCTTTATATTCTTTACACTTCTGGTACGACAGGTTTACCCAAAGGGGTGGTGAGGGATAATGGAGGACACGCTGTGGCCATGCGCTACAGTATGAAAACCATATATAATGCCGAACCTGGTGACGTTTATTGGGCTGCCTCAGACGTTGGTTGGGTAGTTGGCCACTCTTACATTGTTTACGCGCCACTTCTTCATGGATGTACGACAATTGTTTATGAAGGGAAGCCCGTCAAAACACCAGATCCAGGCTCATTTTGGCGGATGATCGAAGAGCACAAGATCAATCATTTCTTCACCGCACCGACAGCTTTTCGAGCTGTCCGCAAAGAGGATCCTGATGCGAAATTTTTGAAAAACCACGACATCTCCTCACTAAAAGGGCTGTTCTTAGCCGGAGAAAGATTAGATCCCCCAACTTATGGCTGGCTCCAAAATATCTTGGAGGTTCCGATCACGGACCACTGGTGGCAGACCGAAACGGGTTGGTCCATCGCTGGGAACCCAATGGGATTGGAACCACATCTGCCAAAGAGTGGTTCCGCAACGCTACCCTCTCCAGGTTACAACGTGACTATCCTAGATGAAGAAGGATATGAGGTGTCAAAAAATACCCAAGGAAACATCGTCATCAAGCTACCTCTTCCACCAAGTTGTTTAGCGACACTCTGGGGGGATCATGATCGATTTAAAGCATCTTATCTTGATCAATTTCCTGGATACTACAGCACGTCCGATGGAGGATATATTGATGAAGATGGCTATGTCTTCGTGATGGGACGGACTGATGACAACATCAACGTAGCTGGCCATCGCCTCTCAACCGGGGAAATGGAAGAGCTGATTGGCTCGCATGCTGCCGTTGCTGAATGTGCAGTAGTTGGAATTGATGACGCGTTGCGAGGACAGGTACCGGTAGGCTTTGTCGTTTTGAAAGATGGAGTCAGTACAGAGCCCGAATCGATTGAGCAAAATCTTATTTTGCTGATTCGACAAAAAATCGGCGCCCTAGCTTACTTTCGTCAGGCCGCCATTGTGACTCGACTCCCCAAGACTCGCTCCGGAAAAATCCTGCGAAAAACTATCCGCCGCCTAGCTGTTGAAACAGATGTGTCCGTTCCACCAACCATTGATGATCCAAAGATTATGACCGAGTTACTGGATGCAATGCAGTCCAAAGGTATCGGCCAGTTTACCAAATAAAAAATAAATCCAGGCTAGCCTCACTTCCCTGGGTCAGCATCTTTGCTCCTTCTCAGCCCTAATGACATCCTCTAAACTCCCTTGCATCTTATTGGCTCAGAGCAACAGCGTCCCAATTGCCAGAAAATACTTTTACGAGTACCTTAGGCCAGACAATTCAGCTGTCTGGGAACCACCCCAGGTCATGCAGATTGAACAATGGCTATTGCAACTAGCAAATCAAGCGTTGATGTATGAGCAGATAGGTTTTCCAGAAAACCTTAATAGGGTTTTACAAAAGCGCGAGGAGCAACTGGTTTGGGAGGCAATCCTAAAGGAGGACCTCAAGGATTCAAAAGATTTTCTGCAAATTTTGCCTTTGGTGCAAACTGTTCAAGAAACCAATCGTTTGTGGCAAATCCATCTACGGTCAGGACATCAAGACTTTCAGCCCAGCCACACTTGGGAGAAATTCACTAAATGGCAAACAACATTCACAGATCTTTGTGAAGCCGCAGGCTGGTGGACCGAAGCAGACCTAATATCCAATTGCCTGAAATGGATTCAGGAAGACAAAATTCCTATTCCTGAAAAATTTTGGTTCGTCGGCTTTCGAAAAGGTGAAGATCTATTACTTGATGAACTGAGACAATCACTCCAATTGCGCAACTCCACTTTTTGCGATTGGCAAATATCTAAGCTGAAATCTACAAAACCCATAACTCGTTGCTTCGCAGATCAGGAGTCTGAGCTTAGAACTGCTATTGACTGGCTTGCCAAAGTTCGAAAGAAACAACCCCAAGCCAGATTGGCTTTATTGATCCCGGGACTGTCTCAGCTTCAGCAAACTGTGAGGCGATTGTTAGATGAACAGTTGATACCAGATTTTGAATGGCAAACTGGCTCTAACCATGATGTCTACCAAATAATGACCGGTCAACCTCTCTTCGAATTAAAGGCTTTTCAACATCTGAGTCATTGGTGGGAAATCCTACAACTACTCTCCAGCTCAAGCTATCTCAAAATCCCTTTTGAGGTGCTTTCGCATGTACTTCGTTCAAGTTTCTGGAAATCTAAAGATTCTCAGGAGTCTCTTATTCAACTGGAAATGGCTCTACGCGATAAAGAATCTCTCAATGTAAGCCATAGTCTATTGTGGCATCTAACTGAAAAAACTGGTTGCCTACATTTTCTAGAATTGCTTGATGGTTTGAAAGAACTCATCGCAAACACACCCAAGAAACAGCTGCCTTCGGAATGGACTGGATTTTTGAGAACGGTACGCCAACGGCTAGGCTGGCATCCAGGCAGAGAGTGGGATGAAGAGCGTGAGATATTCCAGGATCTTTCTCAATTGGACAGCATTATCGGGCCTATCCAGTTGGGCACCCTACTCCAGCAAGCCCGCAGACGGCTTCAGCAAAGGATTTACTATCCTACCCAAAATGGTGCATCCGAAAAAATTCTAATCATGGACACTCGGGATCTTTTAGATCTCCCTATTGATTGTCTCTGGATCTGTGGGTTGACCGAAGAGCAATTTCCCCCAAGATTGAAAAAGTCTAACCTGCTACCGGCAACCTTACAAAATAATCTTGGCTTGAACTACATGAATTTTGAGCAAGTAGAAAAGAGCTGTCAGGATCTTTTAGGACGATGGGAAAACCAAACAAATGACTTAGTGTTAAGTAGTCCCTTCTACATTGAGGGTCGTGAAGTACGTCCAAGTGCCTGGATCAATTGGCCTGAAAAGGTCGAAGAGAAAGCAGGTTCAAGACAGTTGGATCCGCTTTGGATAGATTTTGCCAACAATCAAGTCACTTTGGAAACATTCTCCGATTCCATCGGTTTACCACTCCTTTTAGGCACATCAGTGCGAGGAGGAACAAGCGTCCTGAAAGCTCAGGCTCTGTGCCCCAGAATGGCCTATGCTGAGTATCGCTTGGGTGCCAAGTATCCAACTATTCCTCAAGCAGGCCTATCTCCAATACAACGAGGAAATTTGGTCCACTGGTCTCTTGAAAACTTTTGGAATCAAGCACATAGATCATCTTCTTTGGAGGATATGTGCCAGGTCCAAGCATGGATAGCAAATAGTATTGAGGCTGCTCTGGAGCGTTTTGAGAATTATTATCCAGGGATGATGAAAAAAACATTTCGCGGTTTGGAAGCTCGCCGTCTTAACATCTTGCTCCTCGACTGGCTAGATCTGGAGAAAAGCCGTATTCCTTTTATTGTCAAAGCATCTGAAGAAAAAGGTGAACTTTTACTGGGCGGACTGAGGTTCAGCGTTCGAATCGATCGGGTGGATCGCCTAGAACATTCAAATCATCTTATCTTACTTGATTACAAATCTAGGACAGGAAATTCCTCAACAAGTTGGTTCAGGCAACGAATTACTGAACCACAGCTCCCCCTGTATGCTGTGAATCTTTGGGAAGGGACTCTTGCAGCCATAGCTTTTGCCCAAGTCAATAATCGAGAATGTAGTTTTAAAGGAATTCAAGCTGAGGAAAGTTCACTTCCAGGTATCAAGCCTTTCGACAAACATCCTCACAGAAAAGGATTACCCGATGGATACGATTGGAGTACTCTGATCGAAGATTGGCGGGTTCGCCTAGAAGATGTTGCACATGAGTTCGCACAAGGTGTTGCCCCACTCAGTTACGGTATCCAAGTGTCCTCTTCAGCTAACCTGATTGAACAGGTTTTTGCTTATTCGGGAGCAAGAGGATTTTGTAGGGTCTATGAATCCAATGTTCCTACATTTAATGAGGATCCTTTTTGGGAAATTGATAGAACATAACACTGATACATTCAGAGGAGCATTTCATCCAGTGGACGCCTTAGACGAAGTCCTATTTCTTTTTCTCGTTGTGTCTCAGTGAGTTTGTCAGGATCGCCCAAATAGCCAACTGCAATTACCGTGTGGGGTTCCTGATTTTGACTCAAACCAAAAGCCTCCTTAGCTGCTTCTACTGAGAAACCTCCCATTTGATGCAGGTAAATTTGACGAGAGGTAGCCTGGATTGCAAACTGAGCAATTGCCTGCCCCAGATCATAAGCAGCATGTCGGTTAACTTTTCCATTGCGAGCGAAAAGCAATCTGGCAACTGCCAACATTAAAACAGGAGCCTGTTGAGCCCAAATTCGATTTCCTTCAGACACACAATCCAACAAGACTTGGTGTCGTACGTCACCACGATGAGTAATCAAAAGTTGCCAGGGTTGCTCATTGAAGCAGGAAGACGACCAGCGTAAAGCCTCGAGCATGGCTTGCAACTCCATCTCTGGAATTGGTTTTTGATCAAAAGCTCTTGGGCTCCAGCGATCCCTGATAGATTGAAGAATCGGCAGATCTGTGTCAACGGATTTGCTCACTCAGCCTTCTTAAAAATTAAATTATTTTAGAATGAAAATCATGTTCAAGCAGTTGTCCTAGTTTCGACACTGAGCTCAAAGAGAAATAGGTGTGAGTTCATAAGAGGTAGAAAATTAATATCTTCCTTCTCAATCGCAGCAACATCTTCAACGCGCAGTTCAATGTTGCGGAGCCTGAGTTTTCCATAAATGAGTTGAAGCCAATCGGAAGGATTTCGGTGTACTGTAGAAAGTAGGCCGCTGGACTGCGAATGATCACGCCTTGAAGCTTGAAACTCCTAGACAGGACATGGGTTGGGGACGACCTCCTGAATTTCTGCTCAGAGAGGAACTCCCGAAAAATCGGTCAATTCGCCTTCCGGAAGCTTTGATTAGCAGTATTTATCAGTCTTCCCAATCAAAAAGAGGAATGCAGTGCCTAGACGTGACTCAACGAGTATGGAACTACTTTTTAGAAAAAATTGATGATGGTAAAAGGAGATATTCGGCATAACTCCCTCATTTAACCCCACTTGTCTGTCCGCACTTTTTTCTTGGCATGGACTGGACACCTGAAGAGTGGCTCTGGTTCTTTTTCTTCTTCAAGCTGTTTGGCATTGACTGAACCATTGGCTCGCTGTTCCGGAGTTGGATATTCTACTTCCAGGAACATTGGCCCCAGTCCTGTATCTCTTGTTTCACTCATAGACAATTGATAGCGAGGCTCCACCCTCTGGAATTCGTTTGGTTGCACTGGTGCAATTGGAGTTACCCGGTCTCTTGCTCCATCTAGATACTGAGGATAAAAATTTGTTGTGCCCTCCAATCGGTGCCAGGGAGTTTGTTTTCTTTTTTTCTTAATTTGAGCTACCATTACGGCCTTTAGTTACAAAATATATGTAATTGGCAAGTTTGTGTGTTTCATTGGATTGAAACCACTCCTCAAAAGTGATTTTCATGGAACCATCTGATTTTCCCACCCGGGAAACCGTTTATGCAAAGATTCGCGCCGATTTGGATCAGTATGGTTGGAGTCTAATTTCGTCAATTTACCGCGACGAACTCTTCACACACACAGTTGGTCTAAGCTGGAGCTATGAACACCAGGAAATTGAACTCATTGGTCTGAATCAAGAAATCGCTGCAATGTTGCTGAATGAATTAGCCAGACGAGTCGTCAATGGCGAAAAATTTCATTCCAACTGCCATTTTGAAGATATTGTAGATGGAGTCGATTTGATCCTCGTGGAAAACCCAATTGACCCTCAAGGCACGCCGATGACCAATGGCAGACTTCGTTTGGTTTGGCCTGATGAAAACAACCTCTTCCCCTGGCAGAAAGGCTGCGAAGAAGAATGTCTGATCCAGCAGTGGTTTCCAGATTCAACCATGCCTGAAAGAGATACTTGTGAGGCCTACGCTCTTCTGGAACAAGCTACCCTTCGTTGAAATACAATCTAATCACCTAACTTTTTCCTGCTGAACCAATCTCTCTATTTCTGCGATTAGCTTTTCCCGAAAACGATCCTGCCTCAGACCAAATTGTAGTGAAGACAGCAAATATCCCAAGGGCTCCCCAACATCGTAACGGATCCCTTTCATTTTGACTGCTGAGACCTTGCCTCGTGCAGCCAACTGATTAATTGCTTCAGTCTGTGTGAATTCACCTTGGTGCTCATGCGTATTATCTGTCGCACGAAGTGCATCAAAAATTTCTGGGGTATACAGGTATCGACCATAAGACGCATAGTTACTGGGCTCAGTCCCCGGAGCTGGCTTTTCCACCATCTGCCTGACTTCCATGATCTCCCCTTCATTAACTGGATCAATCACTCCATAGCGTGAGATATCTTCTTTAATAAGAGCTTCCACAGTCAGGATCGTATTGCCTGTTTCCTTGTAAGCTTCAATTAATTGTAGTGTCAACGGTGGACTCCCCATCACGATGTCATCAGGATACGCTACCACAAAAGGAGCATCCTGAACAAAGGGTTCTACAAGCATCAGAGCATTTCCTGTCCCCATCATCTCTTGTTGTCTCAGTGTGAAGATATTCGCACTCGTTGGCTTGATTAACTCAAGTTTTTCCATGAAGTTCGTCTTGGAAAATGCAGAGTCTAGCTCAACTTCTCTATCAAAATAGTCTTCTAAAACCTTTTTTCTGCGTGAAGATACCAAAAGGATGTCTTCAATACCGGAATCTACCATCTCTTGAACAATGAAATCAATTACTGGCCGGTCAATTAGAGGAAACATTTCCTTCGGAATCGTCTTAGAGGCCGGTAAAAATCTCGTTGCATACCCAGCCGCTAAAATCACACCTTTCATGAAGACTCCATCTCTAATCAAGCGATGCAGATGATCACTTATATTTTTGTAGTAGATTCAATAAATAATCTACCAGTTGTTTAACGGTCTTTAGTTCCAGGATTTGCTCGATGTCAGCTTCCTGACCAAATTCATCTTCCAAGGCCATAATCACGTTCATCGCATCTAAAGATGTCAAATCCAGATCATCTCTTAGATTTGAATTCAGCTTCACTTCTTCCACTTGGAGATCTAGTTCCCGAGCAATTGTTTTGAGGCAAGCTTCTCGGATTTTTTCTTCGCTTAGTTGCATGAACGAAACACTAAGCAGGCATTGCTGCCTCCAAAGGCAAAGGAATTTGAAAGCACGTTTTGGATTTTATGTTTGCGTGAAACTGGAAAAAGATTTTGCAGATGACATGCCGGGTCAGCAGGTTGACAGTTCAAGCTTGGTGGTACGATTTGATGCTGGATAGATAGTACAGAAACTACAGCTTCAATAGCAGAAGCAGCACCCATGCTGTGTCCTAATTGCGACTTGCTTGCACTACAAAGAGGGATGCGATCACCAAAGAGCTTCTTGATTGCTGTCCCCTCCGTTTGATCATTCAACTTTGTACCCGTTCCGTGTAGGTTTATGCAATCCACATCAATTGGAGATATCTCTGCATCTTTCAGAGCCTTTTGAATCGCATGGCTCACTCCCTCCAGTTCAGGACTTGTTAAACTTCCTGCATCACAATTCGAAGCAAACCCAATCAGCTCTGCGATTGGTGATTGATTTCTTCGAGTGCATGACTCTTCTACCTCAAGAACGATCATAGCAGCTCCCTCACTGAGCACAAAACCATCTCGATGCATCGCAAAAGGCTTGCATACCCGTTCCGGAGTTTCTTTACTCCTAGAAAGCACCCCCATCGCCTCCCATGTTCGTAGTAATTCATAAGTAACAGGTGCTTCAGCTCCTCCACAAATCACTGTGTCATAAAGACCTGCCTGAAGCCATTCTACGCCAATTCCAATCGCATTTGCTCCAGAAGAACAAGCGGTATTTACAGTCAGATTCCGGCCCTTACAACCATGTTCGATTGCAATCTGCGCTGAGAGCGCATTGTTCATCATTTTGGGAATTGTAAAGGCATTGATTTTCCTACTTTTCTCTGGAAGATACAGTGCGTCGTATGCTGGCTTGTAGGAAACAATTCCACCGATTCCCGTACCAACCACAACAGCACATTTTGGCAGGTCAGGGCCAGTGATTTCAGACTGTGCTATTGCTTCTCTTGCTGCAAGCAAACCATATTGGACAAAGGCTTCACAAGATCTCTGTTCTCTTGGTGAAAAATAACTTTTGGGGTCATAATTTTGAATGACCCCCGCAACCCTGGTCAGGGAAGGAGTAGGATCAAATTTAGTGATATGATGAACACCAGATTTCCCATGGGAGAGATTGTTCCAAAATTCTTTAATTTCACTACCAAGTGGACAGAATACTCCCATGCCTGTGACGAAGACACGCTTACGACCCATTCTGATCTCGATTCACGACTCCGACGATCCCAGGGTGACATCGCCTATAAACCTCCACATAATCTGGTCGGTTGATGTGGGCATATTGAAGAGTAGCATCCAAACTGACGTATCCAAAGAGCTGAGCAAGATCTGTTAGATCCAGCCCATTCTCCAACAAGTGTGATGCGAAAGAATGACGGAGGATACGTGCATTAATACGGCTCTGAATTCCAGCTCGTTTTGCGTGCTTCTTAATCATGAACCAGAACCCAATCCTCGTCATCCTCTCTCCATCTCTATTCAGAAATAAGCACAAATCTGCCTCGTAACGTAGTCTATCCTGCCTACCTTCTTTGAGGTATTTCTGAAGTACCTCACTTGCCATTGTAGTGACCGGGACCATTCGCTCCCTTCGACCTCGCACCTTCAGAAAATCCAAATCCAAAAATAAATCTGAGATGTCCAAATTCAATAATTCATGGACTTTCAAACCACTTGAATAGAGCAACTCCAACATTGCTCGATCTCGCAGTCCAAGATAATGGTCATCTGAAGGAGCCTCCAGTAAATCTTCAACCTCTTGTATACTCAAGAGTTCTGGAGGCTTTGGGGGAATTTCAGGAAACTTTACAAGATGGAGTGGGTTGACACGAATCCAATTTTTTCCCTCTGCACAATTTAAAAATAGTTTTAGAGAAGAAAGATGACGGCAAACCGAGCTAGGTTGCATAAAATCAAGCAGCTGATCTCGGTATTGTTCCATAAGAGATCGATTAACCTTCCCTAGGTCCCCAGCCTCTGTGGTGGCTGCGTACCACTGCAGAAACTGCTGAGTGTCATCGTAGTGGTTTTTCAGGCTGCTGTCTGAGTAGGATTGCAACTTCAACCATTCCATAAATTCTTGAAGCAGCGGTTCCATAAGGAAGCAAATTTGGAGTGAAGGGGAGGGAGAGAAGCCCACGAGAACCGTGTGAACAAATGGGCTTTTGATGCCTAGCCCGAATAGGTGGAGAAGCGTGTAAGAATTTTAGGCTTCCTTAATAAAGGTGTGCTCACCATTCTCAGGGACAATCTCCGCGTGGTGATGAAAAGGCAACAAAAGTTTGTCATCACAAGAACCGCAGGACTTCTCGGCAAAAAATCACAGGCAATGTGATTTTTAAACCATTTAAATCCTAGCGAATACAGTCCATCTGGGCAAGTGAATTCGGGCCTACACTAGAACCTGATCAAGTCTCTCGCAAAGATCACGAAGATTTTTTTCCATTTCACCATACTGTGGTTGATGCTTCTGTCTCATCAACTGATCAGCCAGATTCAAGGCTACCAATAAGTACAGATTACTTGAGGAAATGGAACTAGAACTTTGCTGAATTGTTGAAATTTGTTGTTCCAAGAAGCTCTCCACTTTCCTTATATGCTCTTCACCATAAGGACTTGCAATGGCAAATCTGTTACCGTTGACTGTAATTTGATACTGTTTGCGATCAGCTTTGGCGTCAGACATGACAGTTCCTCAACATATTAGAAAGTTAGCCCTCTGCAATGATTTTCACCTTCTCTGTTTGCAGAATACGATACAGGTTCCGCTCCTGAGGTTTCGATGGATCAAACTGTGAAGTAAACTGGTAAACTCGTTTATTTCTGCTCGTCGTAAAACGGAATGTGATTGGCAACTGTTGCTCTTTATTTAAAGCAGGAAGTTGTTTTGCGTCACTGGGCTCAATGTAAATGAAATTAGGAGAGTTGAACCTGACAAGAGCGCTGAACTCTTCATAAGTGTGATGATCTGTTGGTGATCTAAAACTAGCTGTCAACTGAGCCCCTGGAGCCACCTGACGTGAACTCCCCACAATCAGATCTGGATTTTCAGATGTGAACCTCAACTTCTCCCTAAGTTTGACCAAGAGATCTAACTTCTCATAGTCTAGTTGCCCTAGTTTCTGAATTGCCTGTTCAAAGATTTTGGCTTTCTGTGTAATTGCTTTATAGTCTTTAACATCCATCAATCTGGACATCTCCCACAACAATTGAGCCTCTTCTTCTTCCAAACGGAATTCTTTGCTAACCGTCTCGATTAATTTCAAACGAGCGCGATCATAAAGTTTTACCTTGAAGCCATCTACTAAATTTTGATCTGGTGTGAAATAAATATTTAAATTCCCACGGTCGGTATCCTCCCAAAAGGTGGGCCCTGCGAATTTCAACCGACCGCATGAGATTTCAATCACCTTGCTAAAATTAATTTCCCCAAGAACGTTAACATCATCCATCACGTCCTTAAGGATTTTCTCAACAAACTCCTTATCATTTTGCCGCTCATAGAAGAGAGCTAATCCAATCTGCAGAATTCTGACTCCGTTATTTATCAATACCCCTTGATCCAGATCCTCTTTATTAACATCCGGCGGGTTATCAACCTGCAGAATTTCTCCGAGCAGATGAGCTTGTAAATCCCTATCCCATTTCTCGTTGTAGACCTTCTCCAACAGCTTTTTCATTTCAGTGGCGATGACATCTACAATGAAATACAGGGCAGGGCTATTTTTCCCATGCTTGAATATTTCAATGCCGTAAATCCTGAAGTACATAAAGCAGCGTTTGAGATAATCAATCCGCTGATAATCTGCCAAGTGATTTACAAAGTTCCCATAGTGAAATGCGACGTTGTAAAGGTTCCGAGCTTCGTTATTCTTGATCGCATGCTTGATCGCAAATCTTAACAGAGTGTTAAATCGAATAATGATCACATCGACCAAGTGATCATCCTCCAATTCAATTGCTGTAAGACCAATTTCAGACATCTCTGCTGCTACCAAGGAAGCCAGATCAAATGATCCGTCTTCAATTTGCCGTATGTAGACGTTCCCAAGCAAGCGGAACAACTTCTGCTCGTAAAAAGTCTTTGTTTTTTCCATGTCCCCATACTGGCCAATCATCGTCTTGAAGCTAATATCAGTTCGCACTTTGGGCATCACAGTGAAAAATTCATCACCGATGTGAGGTTTGACTCTAACGTATTCATGAATCGTCAGACTCATCTGGTGAATGATATCGGCCTTGAGTTCCTTGAAAGACACATACTCTAAAATGTCATCTAACTGGTTCAAAGCCTCGAACATCTGTACTTGGTACTGTTCACGGATATTAGGCACTGTTATGAGTGCCTGGGCTCTTTCCGTTGTCAGGTCATGAATTTGATCAAGATTATTACCGTAAATTCGACTAATTACGTTGCTTGGTTTGGTATACCGTAAAATGTAAAAAATATAGGGGAAGGCAAAAAAAGCTGAGAGCACAAGGAGAATGTGGGTGTTAAACACTCTGCTGGCAGGGCGGACCAGGTCAATATCGGCATACAGGTTAATGAGAATTGCGTGCATCCCCGAAACGATTAAAAACCACACGTAGACCAGGCTAGGCAGATCTTTCATGTAGAGGTCAATCAGTTTTGGAATACTTTGAGAAGCAATTGAAATGACCAAGATCAAAGTTCCCAGGATCATACCCAGTAAGGCTTGCCAGACTTCTGCACTAAATCCCATATCAACACCCTCAAACCCTTCTGGGAAGCTACCACTGAAAATAGCAATAACTCCCTTGTATGGCTCGAAGAGGACTGCATCAAAAAGAATGTCGCAAAGGGTAACGATTAAGACTACTCCAATCAACGATGCAGTCGATCGGTTACGATCTGCAAATGCCAACGCTCGAAAAATATAGAAACTTACCTGCAGAGACGATTTTTGCGACTCCTTTACGGCAGTCTGTTCTGAAACTGTGTCCATAACCTTTAAAAAGTGTGATGGTTCAAAACTTCAAAATCTTGTAAGGATTTACTTTGGTTTTTTCAAAACAATAGAGAACGGAAAAAGATTTAAAATTGTGATTAGATTGCAGCTAACTTTTCGAAACCACAAGCAATAGACGCCCCAACTCAATTGGGGGCTTCAATTTCAATGAGCTTACCCTCTTCCAAAGAAATAACCCTGTCAGCTATTTCCAACACTTCGCTGCTGTGAGTGGCTACAATCATGGTTTTACCTGCTTTTCGAATAAGTTCCCGAAATAAACACAAAGCTTGCCTTCCAGTTTGTCGATCAAGATTACCAGTAGGTTCATCAGCTAAGACTAAATTTGGATCATGAATTAGTGCTCGGGCAATCGCCACCCTCTGCTGTTCCCCACCAGAGAGAAGATCAGGGAAGCTTTCCAAACGATCTCCCAAACCCAACTCCTTCATAAGCTCAGCAACTCTAGCTTTGGCAATTTTTGTAGATTCTCCATTTAATTCCATTGGGAGCAAGAGATTTTCTTCAACCGTCAATGTAGGAATTAAATTAAAGGACTGAAAAACGAATCCAATATTTTTTCTGCGAAATAGAGTTCTTTGATGCTCGTCCAATTCATTCAGCATGTTTTCAGCTATCCTGATACTTCCAGAGGACGGTTCATCAATTCCAGCCAATAAGTTGAGCAATGTAGATTTACCAGAACCACTCCTCCCCAGTAAAGCCACGATCTGTCCTTCTTGAATTTTAAGACTCAGATTTCGAAGAACTTCACGCTTCTCACCACCTTCCAGATAGAACTTGTTCAACTCGTTAAGTTGTAGAAAATCTTTTGCTAAAATTTCCAAATAAAATCCTTAATCAAAGTTGACAAGTGACAGCAATCAAAGTATAGTAGTCGGCTTTGCTGACGGCGGGAGTAGCTCAGCTGGTAGAGCGCTGGATTGTGATTCCAGTGGTCGTGGGTTCAAGTCCCATCTCTCGCCCCATGGGCGCCTGTAGCTCAGCTGGATAGAGCATTTGACTTCGGATCAAAGGGTCGGGGGTTCGAATCCTCCCGGGCGCGCCATGCCGCCTTACAAATTGCAATCAGTTCTAATACACCACTCAGACAACCGTTCCCACTCTCCCAAAGATCCTCGCAATTCGATTCAATATCCTACTGCTATTCGGTTGAGTAGTGGTTGCTCCTTCACTGGAAGATGAACGATCGCTGAAAAAGCTCCTACTCCGACGCCAACCCACCAAACCACATCGTAAGACCCCAATTCATCATAAAGCAGACCACCCAGCCATACCCCTAAAAAACCACCCAGTTGGTGAGACAAAAAAACTACTCCATATAAAGTGCCCATGTACTTAAGGCCATAAATATGGGCAACCAATCCCGAGGTGAGTGGAACAGTTGCTAACCATAAGCCCCCCATAGTAGCTGAAAACAAGAGAACTGAGTTCGATGTAATTGGCATCATGATGAAAGCTGCAGCCGCAATTGTCCGGCCTAAATAGATCAACGATAGCAACTTTTTCTTTTGAAAATATTTTCCCATTGCCCCTGCAGCTATGGTTCCCAAAAGATTTGCCAGGCCAATCACAGCGATCGAGAATGCACCCAACGCCGATGTTGTTGAGACTCCCATGCTCTGTAAAAAACTATCCTTAGGAATTCCCATACACATTTCCTCTACTAAAGCTGGAAAATGTGCAGTAATGAAAGCGAGTTGGAAACCACAAGAAAAGAATCCTAAGAAAATCATAATGTAGCTGGGATCCCTAAAAGCCATGCTACAAACTTTTCCTAGGCCCTCTTCTAACTCTTTCCGAGTTGCGAAATTGGTTGATCGAAAAAAAGGGAGAACAATTAAGACCAGTAGAATCAAGGCTGCAAAAGCAAGAAAAACTTCGGACCAAGGCATTATCCCAAGTAACCAACTAGCTGTTGGAGGACCAACAATCTGGCCAGCTGATCCCGCCGCTGTTGCAATTCCTAACGAGAGAGAACGATTTTCAGGACTCGTACTTCTCGCAACAACTGCCAAGATCACTCCAAAACCTGTTCCTGCGATTCCAAAACCTACTAAAACTTCTAGTATTTGAAGTGCTTCCGGAGTGACGGCATAGCTACTCAGAATTAATCCCAGAGCGTATGCGAGGGCTCCAAGCACAATTGCTTTTCGGTCTCCCCACTTTTCTGCAATAACACTGAAGAGTGGTTGTCCAATTCCCCAAGCAAGATTTTGAATAGCAATCGCCAGAGAAAACTCAGAACGAGGCCAAAGGAACTCACTACCAATAGGGACCTGAAAAACCCCAAAGCTCGCCCTGATTGCAAAACCAACCATTAGAATGAAACAACCAGACAACAATACTGGAGTTATCAATAATGCCTTGTTGTCCGAATGCATATTAAAAAAACTCTGTCTCTAGGGCATGAATTGGAGATTCAAGTAACGGAAGGTTCTTCTAAGGGGGGACGACATCTTTGGAATGTCAACTTTCTTTGATAATATCTCCTCGGCGTGGCAATTACCAGGCCGAGAAAACAGCTATTTTTGGAAGTTTAAGATTTCAACCTCTCTATATCTTCAGATTTCATCCTGGTCGCTGCAGCAACCATGTCAGGATTCATACTTGTTTCACTATTGACTAGCCTGCGGGCGATTTCAACTCGCTCATGTTCTTGGCCACGCAGCATACCCTCTCGATGACCTTGGCGCCCTTTTGCTTCAATGGCTTCTATAATCCGATCGCGAATTCTTTTACGAATTTGGTCAACAGGAATGATCAAAGCTGCAAGAACAAGAACCATCAACCACTCGCCAAAGCCCAAACCAACCGTTCGTAAAACCTCACCTCCCAAGTAAGTGAATAGGATTTGGAGGAAAAAAATCAAGCCAACGACACGCAAGAAATTTTTGTTCTCACCAATATGCTCAAACAAGTCTGTACTCTCAGTACGTGAGTTAAATTTATTAAAATTGTTTATGAAAACAAAGAATGCGAAAAATGCTGTTAAAAGTACAGCATCTGGGTTGTAGCCCGGATCTGTTGGTAATCCACAGCGGCTTTCATCACAGGCAAAAAAGCTACCTAGCCCATCACTAGTTAGGAAAAAAAGGCTAAGAATCGCCATTGCAATTCCATTCGTGGAAATGGCAGACCACATGTCTGGAGTGATCAGTGGAGCATTTTTGGGGGTTGGTGGCTCCTTCATGTATCGACTCAGCGCAGTCTCTCCAGCAAAGGCAATGGCGGCAAGAGTGTCCATGACAAGGTTAATCCAGAGCATTTGAGTCATGGTAAGTGGCAGGTCCACCCCAAAGAAAGGGCCAAAGAAAGCCACGAGGATCGCAGCAACGTTTACGGAAAGTTGGAAAATTAGAAACTTTCTTATAGATTTCAGCAACGTCCTTCCATAAAGGACGGCACGAGTAAGTGATGAGAAGTTATCATCCAAAATAACAATATCACTGGACTCCTTTGTCATTTCAGTCCCACTCCCCATGGCGAACCCAACATCCGCATTTTTTACAGCGGGGGCGTCATTAACGCCGTCACCCGTCATACCCACAACCCAATTGCGTTCCTTGGCAGCTTTAATAAGGCGGCTTTTATCGGTTGGTAAGGCTCTCGCCACTACACAAAGATTCGGAAGCATGTCGCGAATCTGAGCATCAGACATCGCTCCTAATTCTGTAGAGGTCGTCAACACTGGATTATCACCCTGGATAATCCCCATCTCCATAGCAATCGCACGCGCTGTATTTTTTGCATCACCTGTGATCATGACCACTCGAATTCCTGCAGCTTGAGCCTCTTGAACTGCGACTTTGGCTTCTTGACGAATTTCGTCCCTCAACCCGAAGATGGTTACTAATGCAAGATTTTGTGGTAGGGAAGGCTCCTCACTAATTGACTCATCAGTCACTGCTAGTCCGATCAAACGCATGGCTCGCTCAGACATCTTATTCATCTCATTCAGCAAGTTTTCATGCGAAGGTAAAGGCTGGCGCTCTCCATTTTCATCTATATAAGCCGTACAGTTAGCCAGCACAATTTCTGCAGCTCCTTTAAACATCGTGACTGACTTCTGGCCTTTAACCTCTGATGCTGAAAATTTATAGAGGCTTTTGAAGGGGAGACTTTGAACAAGCTCTACATCGTCTTTTTCTTTTAGGTTTTCATCTAAGTACCTAAGAAGTGCTTGCTCAGTTGGATTGGCCCCTACAATGACAGGTTTTGGTCCGGTAGTGTCAATGCCAGCGCTGGTGTTGTTGCGCAAGGAGAAGATAATTTCATCGCGCAGGCGATTAGGAATATCATCAAGCTTAGAGTGATGCTTGCCTGTGCCATCTAGAGTGTCAGCAACCTGCAATAATCCCTGAGTTAGGGTCCCAGTCTTATCGGAAAACAAAACCGTCAAGCTACCAGCTGTCTCTATTCCAAGTAGCTTCCTCACGAGAACTTTAGCTTTCAAAAGCTTGCGCATGTTCATCGAAAGGACTGTTGCAATCATCATTGGGAGTCCTTCCGGAACTACTACCACGATGATGATGATGGCTAGTACTATTGCAGTTACAATATCATGAACAATCTCTCCGAATGGCTGCGAAAAGTATACGCCGACACTTTCAGCTTCAATGAAAATGTGATTTGACATGAATGCAAAGGCAATCATCACAGAACCAATGTACCCAAAGCGACTGATCTTTTGCCCTAGATCTGCTAACTTTTCTTGTAAAGGAGATAAACGGTCTTCGGCCGAAACCAGCTCTTTCATGGTTTGACCGTATTTAGTCTTGTCACCAACAGCAGTAACCAACATCACACCTTCACCATCATCAACCAAAGCCGCACGTGAAAGTTCGTTTTGCTCTTCATTGATTTTACTTGGATCTTCAACCGGTACTTTCTTGATCGGTTCTGACTCCCCAGTCAGTGCAGCAGCGTTTACTTCCAGCTTCCCTGCGAGCAAGTACCCATCAGCCGGCACCGTATCACCCGGTTGGAGAACGACGTGATCACCTGAAACCAAATCGTTGATGCTGATTTCTTGCAGATTGTTATCCCGGAAGGCTTTCACTTTAACTAACGAGGCTTCTTCGAGAAGCTTTTGAAACTCATTCTCATTACTGTATTCTGACCAGGTTGCAACAAGAGTAGCTATTGCCACAGCAATCGCGATCCCTACACCTTCATACCAAGGAGCAAAGCCAATCACTGAGAGGAAAACTGTAATCCCAAGCGCCGCAATTAAAATGATAATAATTGGGTCTTTTAGGTTTGCCAGTAGCTTATCAGAAAAACTCTCTACTTCCTGAGTAGTTACAGCGTTTGATCCATTCTGATTTCTCGACTGTAGCGCTTCTGCTTCAGTCAAACCAGGGTACTGAAATTTCATCTAGACTCCTTTGTAAAACCTTGAATCATTAATTTATTGAAATATTTTAACATGATGGATGCTAGCAGATTTTTCCCCTTCGTAAAGCTATTTCTATGTCTTTCTACCCCAGTAGATTCATGTGAAAATAATGTGACAAATAATTAATTTCATTGATTAAAACTAAGTCTATCTGATTGTATCGTCTATCCAAAGCTTACATTCTACCAAATCAAAATCATGCCACTTAGTACTATTTCCTTACCCACTGGAATTAAAATCGGAAACCATCTTCCCTTCGTTTTAATTGGTGGGATGAATGTGTTGGAAAGTCGTGAGTTAGCACTCAGAACAGCAGAGACCTTTTGTACCCTAACAGAAAAACTCTCGATCCCTTATGTGTTCAAGGCGTCTTTCGATAAAGCGAATCGCTCCTCGGTTAAATCATTTCGTGGGCCTGGACTTGATCAAGGATTGAAATGGCTGGAGGAGGTCCGCAACACTTTCAAAGTTCCCATTATCACCGATGTGCACGAACCTCATCAAGCGAGTACTGTTGCTTCCATAGTTGATATTATACAGCTACCCGCTTTTTTATCGAGGCAAACTGATCTGGTCATAGCACTCGCTTCAACCCAAAAAGCTATCAACATCAAGAAAGCACAATTCCTTTCTCCCTCTGAAATGGACAATATTCTGCAGAAGTTTGAAAGCGCAGGCAATAACCAACTTATGCTTTGCGAACGTGGGACGATGTTCGGATACAATAATTTAATTGTGGATATATTGGGCTTTGGCTTAATGAAAAAGCTAGGGGTACCTGTAATTTTTGACGCAACTCACGCGGTACAACTTCCTGGTGGGCAAGGCTCAGCAGCTGGCGGTCGCAGACAGCAACTCCGTGAACTTGCTCTCTCAGGCTTAGCCACAGGGATAGCGGGAATCTTTCTGGAAGCTCACCCCAATCCCTCTGAGGCAAAATGCGATGGACCCAGTGCATGGCCTTTGAACAAATTGGAAGCTTTATTGGTGCAGATTAAGAAGCAAGATGAGTTAGCGAAGAGCCTGCCGTCAATTGAAGTAGAGTAAGTTAAGGGGGGACAGGAAATACCCTCTTGTTTTCACGAGAGGGTTGAATAGATTCAGATTTGGAATAGAGTTTTCCAAAATCTTTTAGAAGATTGCCGGCCCATTTCGGCTATGCTTTCAGTCAATGGAATGGATTTTGGACAAACTTCTACACAATTCTGAGCGTTGCCACAAGCAGCTATTCCACCATCGTCCATTAAGGAATCAAGTCTCTCATTGGCAATTAATTTTCCGGTTGGATGCATATTGAACAGGCGTGCTTGACTTATAGCCGCTGCTCCCAAGAAATCATTATCGCGGCTGTATTGAGGACATGCTTCAACGCAACAGCCGCAGGTCATGCACTCTGAGAGTTTGTAAGCGACTCCCTGATGATCTGGTAGAATCTTGTCTCCTGGCCCAAGATCATGGTAACCATCCATCGGAACCCAAGCCTTTACCCGCTTAAGAGCTTCGAACATTCTTGAGCGGTCCACGGCTAAATCCCTGACGACGGGAAATTTGCTGAGGGGCTGCAATGTAATGGGTTGCATCAACTTATCGATCAACGCACTACAAGACTGGCGAGTCTTGCCATTGATCACCATGGTGCAAGTTCCACATACTTCTTCTAGACAGTTACACTCCCAAACGACCGGGCGTACTTTCTTTCCTTCTGAATTGATCGGATTTTTTTGAATATCCATTAAGCAGGAAATGACGTTCGAGTTTGGCAAATAAGGTATAACAAACGTCTCCCAGTAAGACTGCTGATTAGGGCCGTCTTGTCTGAGAATTTTAAAGGTAATTGTCTTTTTTGACATTTTGCTCCCTAGTTCAATCGTATTTGCGAGGTCGTGGTTGAATCAGTGAGGTATCTACAGCTTCATAATTGATATCAGGGCCTTTTCCATTGAAAGTCGCAATTGAACTTTTCAGCCATTTCTCGTTCGATTCCTCATAAAGCCGCATATACTTTAGGTGATCTGGCTTGAAAGAATCTTCTTTGAGGCCCCCTTCAGCCTTTAATTTGGTGTACTCAGGGAAACTTTCTGGCTTAAAATCACTAGGCTGGTTGATTTCAAATTCAGGCTTATAGTGGGCCCCCCGAAACTCATCACGAAGCAATGCACCTTTAGCAATCACCTTTGAAAGCTGAATCATATTGTAGAGTTGGTTTACAAAGCTGGGTACTGGATTGGTCCAGTCACTAGTATCTACACATTCAACTTCCTTCCAGCGTTCATCGTATTCATCTATCTTTGCAACAGTTGCAGCAAGTCTAGCATTATCGCGAACTATAAGGACATTTGACATCATCGTTTCTGATAATTCCGCATGAAGTTTGTATGGGTTTTCCGTACCATTCATTTGCTTGATATTATTAAACTTTTCTTGCCATTGTTGTTGCGCCTGATCAAACAAGGATGATGGAAGGTCATCAGCAGATTCTTTTTGATTCTTTATATAATTCACGATGCCAGGTCCCATCATCAGGCCCGTGTAGATGCAGCTTAGCAGGGAATTTGCCCCGAGTCGGTTGGCCCCATGGTACTGATAATCAGCTTCTCCTGCAGCATACAACCCCTCCATTGAAGTCATTTGGTTACGTGGAGACTGGTGATCAATAAAACCGTCAGCTGTCCTTGTGTAATCAGTCCAAATCCCTCCCATTGAATAATGGACAGCCGGGAAGATTTCCATTGGCTCTTCACGAGGATCTACCCCAGTAAATTTTTCATAAATTTCAAGAATTCCTCCAAGCCTTCTATCCAAGAATTCACGTGAGTGATGAGTAAGGTCTAAATAGACTTTCATATCTCCGTGTATACCAAGGCCTTGATTAACACAGATATCATAGATTTCTCTTGCTCCCACATCTCTTGGAACTAAATTCCCGAATCTGGGGTATTTTTCTTCAAGGAAATATAACCGCTCTTCCGCTAGGATCTCTTTTGGATTCCTTTGATCATTTGCTTTTCTAGGAACCCAAACTCTACCGCCCTCACCTCTTGCAGATTCGCTCATTAAGCGCAGTTTATCTCGTCCGGGAACAGCTGTAGGATGAATTTGAATAAATTCACCATTTCCATACTTGGCACCCTGTAAATAAGCTGAGGTCGTTGCAGTTCCAGTACAAACTACAGAATTGGTAGACCGACCATATACGACCCCGGGTCCTCCTGTGGCCAACACGACAGCATCACCCCTCTCTGCCCGGATATCGCCTGTCCTCAGATTCTGGATTACCGCCCCAACACATTTGCCATCCGCGTCTTGAACAGCCCCAAGATATTCGTGCCATTCAATCTTTTCAACCAAGCCTTCGACTTCGTATCTTCGAACCTGTTCGTCTAAGGCATAAAGCAACTGCTGGCCGGTGGTTGCTCCAGAGAAAGCTGTCCGATGGTGGAGAGTTCCGCCAAATCGACGAAAATCCAAATTTCCCTCAGAGGTTCGATTGAATGGGACTCCCATTCGGTCCAATAAATATATAATAAAGGGGGCGTGGTAGCACATATCCTTACACAAAGGTTGGTGCCCCAAAAAATCTCCTCCTTTTACAGTATCGTAGAAGTGTATTTCAGGGGAATCTCCTTCTCCTTTAATATTTACTGCTCCGTTGATTCCACCCTGGGCGCAAACCGAGTGGGAGCGTTTTACTGGAAGGAAGGAAACCAGCAGAACTGACATTCCCTGTTCCGCAATTTTCATGGTTGCAGCCAATCCAGCGAGACCCCCACCTACGACGATGGTTCTCTGCTTTGCCATGGATTTTTCTCCATTTTAATGGGATGAATAAAAGCGGGTGTTTCTAGAAAAATTAGTACTCAAGTCTACCAGATCGCGGACAATGAATACAATCCTGCTGCAGTCAGGAGAACAAAAACTATGATGCTCAAAACCCTGACTCTCAACTGTGCTCTAGGTGTCAGCGCAAGACCCCACGTCATACAAAATGTATTGATACCATTTGCAAAATGGAAGGTTGCACCCAAAATTCCAAGCAGATAGACACTTTTTGTTAGCCAGCCAGTTTCTGTAGAAGCAAATCCTTCAGCCAAGTGCTCGAAGTGTTGGCCGTAAGTATCCGTCATCAGAGGCATCACCTGAGTGTTGTAGAGATGAGCAAATATAAACAGTAGCACTCCGATACCACTAATTCGCTGAAGCCAGTACAGCAGATGAGCGAAGTAATGATAAGAAGGCTGTGGTGTAGCCTCAATGGATAATTTTGCTCCTAAAATTGAATGGTAGAAAAGGGGTATATAGACAAAAATAATTAAAAGCCAGATGGCAAGGGGGCTATCGTAAAATGAATTAGTTTGTTCGTTGTATTTCTCAGCCCCTTGGTGAAGATAGAGTTGGAGATAGAGATGGTAGACCAGAAAAATGCCTACTGGAACCATACCAGTAAGACTGTGGAGACGTCGTGCAAAAAAGTGTGAGTTCATCTAGACCTTTCCCAAGAGAAAACGCAGGTTAAAGCGGTGCTTCTCATTAACCAAACTTCATAAAATTTTTCAGAAAGGCGCAATCTAGTCGACGAAATCCCCAGATGTCAATATTCTGAAACTTTGTTTAATGCCGAAGAGAGGCGAGATTTGTACCGTGCAGCGGTTCGCGCATGCAGAATCCCTTTTGTTACGGCTTTGTCAATTCGCTTCTGAATTTCTGGATACTGACCCGCAGCTAAAACCTTGTCGTCTCCTGCCAAGACCTCTCGATATTTTTTCACTGAAGTTCTCAAGGATGAACGCTCAGAGCGATTTCTTGCCGTACGCTTGATCGTTTGACGGATGCGCTTTAGTGCGGATTTATGGTGAGCCATTTTTCTCCTTCAGAAGACATTGGGAATATGCTCCAACACTGGTGCATGGTTTTTTGAAAAGTTGTTGAAATCTCGTTAATCAAAGCTGCGCTATCAGCTTACTTGGGAGAATCGTAATGAATATCTCATAAAGTTTTTTTCAGTTTGATTTACTTGACTAGAGAAACTGAAACTGAAACTGAAAAGGTTGGACCAATTACAACACCAGATCTATAATTCACTTCGCAAATTGCGAGACAGCTTTCTTTCTCGGGTACAGTATCAGTTTCACCGAGATAGTGTCTTAAATTTCTCTCCAAATTAATCTATCCGAGCTTCTCCAAATGTTTTGCATACAAATTCTCCCCATCGACTCCCAAATTTTTTCTAATCGACGTCTTTCACCACTGGAAAGTCTTTCTATGAATTGGGGTGGGATCAAATTTATTCAGTAACTCCTTGTGACGTTTGGTAGGGTAACCTTTGTGTTTTGAAAATTCCCATTCTGGATAATCTCTGTCATATTCTTTCATAATTCTATCACGCGTTACTTTTGCCAAAATTGACGCTGCTGCAATTGATCTACTTTTTTGATCCCCTTTTACAACAGCTTGGGCAGGTAATGAAAGCTTAGGCAGCCTGTTACCATCAATCAGAACATAATCAGGAATTGGCTGAAAAGCTTCTACCGCTTGTCGCATGCCCTTCAATGTAGCGTTCAAGATATTTAATTTATCAATTTCGGTATTTTCAAGAATCTGGATTTGATGATCAACTGATTCTGAAATGATTTTTTCGTATAGGGCTTCTCGAAGAGATTCACTCAATTTTTTCGAATCATCCACCTCTAAACATGCTACTGCGTTCGGATCTAATATTACACCAGCTACGACTACAGGTCCTGCAAGTGGCCCTCTGCCTGCTTCATCGACACCTCCAATGTAATGGTAGCCCTGACTCCAAAGGGCTTTTTCGATATCAAGACCTGCTACGGGCACTGATCTTTTCACGGATACGCGCTGCTTTACCTCGGCGTTCTCTGAGATAGTAAAGTTTTGCCCTCCTCACATGACCGTGTTTGAGGATTTGAACACTTTCAATTCTTGGGGAGTGTAGTGGAAAAATTCTCTCGACACCATGCCCTTGGGGCATTTTCCGAACAGTGAATGTAGCCTTACTGTTCTTGTCTCCAAGGTGCTTGCGAATGACAACACCTTCATATGCCTGAATACGCTCTTTGTTTCCTTCACTAATTCTGTAATTAACTCGGACTGTACATCCTACCCTAAAGGCAGGGATATCGCCACGCAGTTGACTTTGTTCAACCACTTTCATCAGGTCTGGCATTTTCGCCTTTGTCTCTTTTTGTTAGTAAGTCAGGACGACGCTGCAAGGTCCGTTGCCGAGCTTGCTGGCTTCGCCACTTTAAAATTCGGGCGTGGTGTCCTGAAAGAAGCACTTCTGGGACATGCTGCCCTCTAAATTCTATAGGTCTCGTATACTGAGGATATTCGAGAAGCCCATTTTCAGTAAACGTCTCTTGTTCAGCTGAGTCTTGATTCCCAAGAATGTTTCCTTTCAAGCGGCTAATCGCTTCAATTAATACCATTGCGATGACTTCGCCACCTAGGCAGATGAAATCTCCTCCGGATATTTCTTCATCTACATATTCTCTGATTCTCTCGTCAAAGCCTTCATAACGTCCACATACAAACAGAAGGCATTTGTCACAAATACTCAGTATTTCTGCCATTTTTTGCTTGAAAGGTTTGCCCTGAGGAGTTAACAAAATGGTATGAACTTGTTGACCTTGACTTTCGTAAAAGAATTTTCTCATTTCAATCGCTCTTACAACGGGCTCAGGGCGAAAAAGCATCCCCGGTCCGCCGCCATAAGGTTCATCATCAACCTGTCGGTATTTGCCAATTCCAAATTCACGCAGATCTGTGAGTTTGATCTCCAGTTCACCTTTCAGTATTCCTTTTCCAATTAAACTTTCATTCAAAAAAGAATAAAAGAGATCCGGAAACAAAGTTATAATGTCAAAAGTCAGGGTGTTTTTCACGACTCTATTAAACCTGGAATTGGATCAATGACCAATTTTCTGTTCTGACTATCAAAAAACTGCACAATATTTCCTGTAGAAGGAACTAGAAATTCCCCTCCATTTGGCTGTTGAACTGAATAAACGTAGCCAGCTCCGGTTTCAATAATTTCGACAACTTTGCCCAGCAATTTACCTGGCGAATCAACGACTAAGGCACCTTCAATCTGGTGCAAAAAAACCTCATCATCGCCTAGAGGTCGAAGATCTTCATCATTAACCAGCAATCTTGATCTTTTCCAACTTTCGGCCTGAGTCCTACCCCCACATTCTCCACACCTAAGAATCCAAATTCCCTTATGGATTTTCAGATTCTTTATATTTATCTCATCCAAGCCCTTAGCATGTTCTCTCAAAAAAAATTTGAGTGACTTGCAGTAGAAATTGGGATCATCAGTCAGAGGATAAACTTTAAGTTCTCCATTGACTCCATGAGGTCTAATGACCGTTCCCAACCAAGTTAGATCAGGGTAATCTATTTGCCTCGTTTCAAACACCTTCTATAGCAGCTGACTTCATTAATTTCCGTACACGGTCTGTTGGTTGTGCTCCTACAGACAACCAGTATTTGGTCCGCTCAACATCAATGCTGAAGCGATTTTCTTGAACCATTGGATTATAAGAACCAAGTCTTTCGATAAAACGCCCGTCTCTTCTGGCTCGTACATCAGCTACAACAATCCTGTAAAATGGCGCTTTTTTGGCTCCACCTCGAGCCAGTCTAATCTTGACCATCAATTCTCCTAGATTGATTTAAAAATTCAGCTTACATGAAGCTGCGGGACTGTGGCGGCATCATATTGCGCATCATCTGCATGGCTTTACGTGGATCTTGGGTCTTGGAAAGCTTGCTCATCATCTTACGCATCTGGGTGAATTGCTTCATCAAGCGATTGACATCATTGACCGCCACACCGCTACCTATAGCGATCCTTTGTCTACGTGAGCCATTCAATAGATTGTGATTTTGCCTTTCGTCGCGAGTCATAGAAGAGATGATTGCATCAATACGGTTGAATTGTTTTTCATCTACCTTTGCATTTTTTAGCAAATTTGAATCCACGCCAGGCAGCATCCCCATCAACTCTTTCATTGATCCCATTCTGCGCATCGTGCGCAGTTGATCTCTAAAATCATCCAGCGTGAACTCATTGCGCCGAAATTTATCCTGAATCTCAATTGCTTGGGTCTGGCTGTAGTTGTCCTCGACCTTTTCAATCAGAGAGAGCATGTCCCCCATTCCAAGGATTCTTGATGCAATTCTTTCTGGATGAAATGCTTCAAGATTCTCTAGTTTCTCACCAACAGCAATAAATTTGATTGGTTTCTGTGTTACTGCGCGAATCGAAAGGGCTGCTCCACCCCTTGCATCTCCATCCATCTTTGTGAGCAATACACCTGTCAAGTCGAGCTTATCGTTGAAGCTTTTGGCCGTATTGACTGCGTCTTGACCTGTCATCGCATCTGCAACAAACAGAATTTCTTTTGGATTGACCCGCTGACGCATTTGATGAAGTTCGTCCATCAACTGACTATCAATATGGAGACGCCCAGCTGTGTCAATCAGAACCAAATCTCGGTTGCTGGCTTTTGCCACCTCTATAGCAGCTGCTGCAATTTCAATTGGATTTTGGTCGTTCGTAGATGGATGACAGGGAAGGCGCATTGATTCCGCAAGTATCCGCAATTGATCAATCGCAGCAGGTCTGTAAACATCGGCAGGAACCAGATATGGGCTAAACCCCTTTTGGGCATGATAGTTTGCCAACTTACCAACAGAAGAGGTTTTTCCAGCACCTTGAAGGCCAACAACCATCACCACTGTTGCTCCATCTTCAGACGTAGCTAGGGACTCGTTGCTCGCTCCCATCATGTTCGTTAGTTCGTCATTAACGATTTTGATGAATTTCTGTCCTGGAGTCAGGCTACTTTGAACTTCCTCACCAATGGCACGACTTTTGACGGACTTTAAGAAAGCCTTGACAACTCGGAAGTTGACATCCGCCTCCAGCAAGGCCATCTTTACTTCTTTGAGCGAATCATCAATATTGGTTTCCGACAGCCGTCCCTGCCCACGTACTTTGCGCAGGGTAGTGGTTAATTTTTGGGACAGGTTCTCAAACATGAAACACTTGTGACTTCGGGTCGTTTAGAAGTTAAAATAAACTGGTTATTAGAAGGTTTTTGCCGGCATATTGTCAAGTTCAATTTTAGAGGGAATAATGCACAAGGTTCTTGTTTTCATTGGTTTGTTAGTTCTCGCAGGATGCCAACCCTGGCAAGATGATTTAAACCGTAATTCAATGCGGTTGCAAGATTTGGAAGCAAGAGTCCGAATGTTAGAATCTCAGGTTGAAAGTCTGTCTACTGAACTGGAGAGCCGGAGAGCAAAAGGTGGATCATTCGTAGTTATGGAAATTCCTACAGTAGAATTGGTAAAGTTGTACAAAAACAATGATAAAGCGTTTAATCAAGCTTTCAAAAAATACATAGACCAACAAAACTGATTAACTGAATTGAAATCAAACTTGCAACAGAACAAACTTTGGCCTATTAAAAAAAGTTTGAAACACATCTTATCAACAATTACCCAAGGATAATTTATGTTCGGTCTTGGTATTTGGGAATTGATCATCATTTTAAGTATTGTCGTGATGCTATTCGGGGCCAAACGACTGCCTATGATCGGCGAAGGCTTGGGCTCAATGATCACAAATTTCAAGAAGGCTACGAAGACAAATGAACTTGAGGAGAAAAAAGAGGAGTCAGTTTTAGTTGAGGGATCTTCAAAAGAAAAAGAAGGCGTTAGTTAATTTAATTCAGGTTGAATGACTAAATTTAAGTTCACTTCCATTTCTTTTAACCTTGCGATTATGGGAATTAAAACCCCGTAAGCTACGTTTTCGTCGGCTTCAACGTCAGCAAACCAAGGCCCACTTCCTTGCTTCCAGGCCCCAACTTTTGTCTGGAAGCCTTCCACCCAATCTTTCCGATTTAAATCTCCAATTTTACTGTCGCCAACAAAAATCTCTTTGTCAGAGTTGATTACAACACGGAGTGGATCTAATTCCTGAGCTTGATCATCTTTATAGCTATCTTTGGGAAGTTCGATTTGAATTGCTTGATTTATTATAGGTGCAGTCACCATAAAAATTACCAATAGTACTAACAAGACATCCACGAATGGAGTCATGTTGATATCACTGATAGATTCATTTTCCTGACTGTGCCAGCTGCTCATAAAGAACCCATTCAATTCGGTTGGTCAGTTCAAGAGTAAAATCTCTCATTTGACTACTCAGGTTTCTAGCTCTATTTCGATAATGGTTGAACGCCATCAACGCTGGTATTGCTGCAAGAAGACCAGCTGCGGTCGCAATGAGCGCTTCCGATATACCAGGAGCAACAGCTGCAAGGCTCGTGATGCCTGAAATTCCAATACCCTGAAAGGCATCTATCACACCAAGAACAGTACCAAATAGACCTATGTAAGGGGAGGCGCCCGAAACAGAAGCTAGTATATTTAAACGATGTTCAGAGTAAGAATAGCGTTCGTTGTAGGAGCGTTCCATCACTCTCTGAAGGCGTTCGTTAAGCAACCCTACCGTTGCTTCGCTATGTTGGGAACTTGGTTTTTGCAGGCGACGATATGTCTGATTGATCTCTTGGTAAGCTTTACGGAAAATATATGCTAGGGAGGACTGAGGGAATGATTCAATTTGTTTATAGGTTTGATCAAGGGAAGATTCTCTAAAAAGAAGAAGAAAGTTCTGATCGTCTTTCTGAAACCTGTAGAACTGTAATCCTTTTAAAATAATTACAGCCCATGAAAGGGAAGATAAAAGGAGGAGTGACACCAGCACTAGCTGTCCAATGAGCGTACCCTCAAGGACTACTTGTAAAAGGCTTTGCCCATCAGTTAACCGAGCCAGTACTGAATTCATTCAAAGAGCCTGGTAAGTCTTAGAGTCTTGTGAATACAACGCGTCGATTAAGACTCCATGATTCTTCGGTTTTTCCCGTTTGAGCAGGCCGTTCTTCACCAAAACTTACAATGGTGAATCTGTTGGGATCCGCGCCGAGTCTATCAATCATGTAACTCAGAACAGCTCTCGCTCTTCTTTCACCCAACGCGAGATTGTATTCGTTGGTACCACGTTCATCGCAATGTCCTTCCAACTGTATTTTGATGCCAGGATTTTGCTGTAACCAGCGAAAATTGTCTCTGAGTTGAGTTTCAAACTCTGATCTAATCGAACTTTGATCAAAATCAAAGTAGACAACGTTTAGATCTTGAATTCTGTTTGACTCAGTTTCGGCAGGTGCTGGTAGAAGTTCGTATCTACGGGTTTCAGGAGCCGCTTTATCGCCGCCTGGTTGCATGTCGCCCCGCATCGAAACCACTTGCTCTTCAAGCTGATTAATTTCTTCCTCAGCCTCAGCAAGTAGTTCTTTAGCTCGGTCATACTCTAGCTGAGCAGCAGCAAGCTCTCTTTCAGCAGCTGCACGTTCTTCCGGTGTTTGAGCATTTTTCAGCCTCTCTTCAGCTTTCCGTAGCCTCGCTTCTGCAATGGCTGCTCTCCGTCGAGCTTCCTCTGCTTTGTCGGCTATTATTTCTGATTGTTCTTGAAGTCTCTCTGTCTCCGCCATCCTGTCAGCTGAAGCCTGCTCAACCATGATTTGGGTTTCTTCTGCCAATGCTCTGGCTTCCTCGACAGCTGCTTGAGCATCTTCGGTAAGGGATCTTTTCAATTTCTCTTGCGCAGCGACAGCGTCTTGCTCTGCCTTAGTAAGAGCCTCCTCAGCTTGTCTAATTGCATCTTCGGCGGCAGTCAATGATCGCTTGGCTTCTTGACGTTCAACCCTGTTAGTAGCAGAATTGATTTTGGCTTCTGCTACTTCTACTTTTTCTTGAGCTCTCTGCACAATTTCAGCAGTAGCTTCATCTGCACCAATTGAACGAGCCCGTTCAGTTGCGTCATCAACCTTTTTAGCAATCTCTTCAGCAGCAGCAGCGTTTTGTTGAATTTCTAGGAGTTCTTCCTCAGTTAGTTCTGCACTAGGTGGACGCGGGTCGAGTTCTTCGGTGCACCCTGCACCTAATAACATTCCCGCCAGCACGGCAGCGGCCAGTTTCTGTTTCCATACCTTCATAGTGCGTACTCCGCAGTGTTGAGTGAGGTTTTTATGAATTATTCTGTTCGAGAGCGATCTCACCTCAGTTAGACCTATTCCATGGCCAAACCCTGCAATCAGCAGGGCCACCAGTTTCAAAGCAGCAATTTCAGGGCCACTTTCTGAGGAAACCGTTTATATTTCAGAATTTCTATTTAAAATTGAAAAGCAAAGATTGACAGAAAACAGTGCTTCTCAAAAAACAAGAGAATCTAAAATCTTTAGGAGAATTACGATGGGAACTCGCCTTCAAGGCACAGATGGCATCCGAGGACCAATTCAACAACACCTTCCACCAAGCCAGCACCCAGTACAGTGGTATATGC